>OHRJ01000504.1_pt1 | contig 9344 bp, 9 predicted proteins | sample 1578401 | NCBI WGS metagenome assembly OHRJ01 (sample SAMEA3879520, study PRJEB24766) | human gut metagenome | biome: human-associated habitat; feature: feces | place: USA | collected 1985/1987 | reverse complement strand
TTTTTAAATAAATCAATACTAAAACCAAGTTATTATATAATTTTTTCTTTAGGTTGACAACCTCAACCCTTTTTCTGATTTGTTTAACCAGTCAGTTAGAAAAGAATTAATACTTTCTTTCATGATCCCTGTTTCTTCATCCCTTTCACGCTTAATTCTTTTTAAAGCCAAAAGCGTAGATTTTTGTTGCTCAACTTTTTCATGTTCTAACATGGAAGGAAAAATACTAAAGCCTCTTAAAATGCCTTGATATATTATTTCTTCCACATACTCTTGATTATCGCTTTCAACTTTACAGACACCAAAACCTGCTATCTCATAATCAAAATGAGCGTAAAGCGTGCTTACAGCAAGCTCTACATCAGAAGAGTAGATAACATAACAATCTTTAGACTCTTCAATAACCACATGCGGAAATTGATACTGTTTTATCAGCTTAATGTTAGGTTGGAAGAAATCACGCGCACAACGCCACAGAATAGCTTTATTGAGGCTTCCGCTACCCATCAACACATCATCAGGAACAGCGTCAACAGAAACGGCCTGAGCCTCTTCTGAGGAAGGGGATTGCTCCCCTTCTCGTTCTTCTAATGCTGCTTGATGTTTTACTTCTGCCAGAGCATTTTCAGTAATCAGCCTTTCACGCTCTTTTTTCTGCTTTTCCAGTTCTTCTCTAAGAGAGGATAAATCAAGGTTATTATTCATATTCATAACTTCCCTCCCTTTTTAATCGTGTATCATAGAGCTGATAACCATAATAGACACATAAAGAATCATATATTCTACTAAGAGCAAGCTCTATTTTATCTTTGCTGTATTCTCTTTTAGTTTTTGTTTTATCTAAATACATTTCAAGTATACTTAAAGAATTACCGCTAACGTCTCTTAAATAGCTTCTTTGATCATCAGTTATTGTTTTATACACTTTATAATGAAACTCAAAATCACCTTTTTCATAAGAACGTAATGAACCAAAAAGAGTATCATATCTCTGTTCTATTTCAGAAAAGATAAGTTTCATTCCAAGATTAAAAAGCAAAGTATCTGAAACAAGATTTCTATAGTAATTTATCTCTTTAAAGTTAGTTTCAACACCAATATTTGCTATCGTTAAAGCTAAGTCATTATCATTTTGAAGTATTCTTTTTTTACCCGAAAGCTGTTGTTCCTGAAAAACCGAAGAAGCTTTTTCCATGATTTTGACAAGGCTGTCTTGTCTTTTAATGACAGCCTGTACCATTTCATCTGTTCTGATAGCAGAAATCAACGTATCATAAGCTTTCCTCATGTTGTTAAAATATAGTTCCATACCTTTCTCCTTTGTTAATTATTTATTTTTTGGTCTATTTTCATTCCCGTTATTAAAATCCTCGATTTGCTTTTTAAGCTTACGATTCTCTTCAACAAGATCAGTGTTTTCTTGTAAGAACGTGCGCATTTTTTGGCTATAAGTGTTTGCTAACTCGAAGTTTTCAGCGGATTCAGTTCTAAGACCTTTAATTACTTCTTTATACTCGTTTTCTTTCACACCAAAGATTTTGTTAAGTTCTTCTCTAAGCTCATTCAATGCTTGAGTTTTTTCAGATGTAAATCCAGCTTCAAGCGTGGTTTTCTGAGCTTCAAGCGCTTTTTCATTATCCACTTTAAACTGAGCCGTTAACTCTTCACGAAGTTTAGCTAAAGCTTCCTGTTTTTCAGTTTCAAATGCTTCACTAAGTTGTTTTCTCAACTCTGCTAAAGCAGCTTCTTTATCAGCAGCATGAGTAATATCTTTTTGCTCAAGTTGACCATTAAGAGATTCAACCTGACCTTTTAAATTATTAATCTCTCGCGTAGTATTAGCATCAAGAGTTTCCAATTCTTCTTCAAGTTTAGTGTTTTTCTCTTCAAGAGCAGAAACTTTTTCAGTAAGAGTGGTATTCTCTTTTTCTAACTCTATATTTTCGTCCTCAAGCGTTTTAACCTCTTTCGCTAACTCTTCTTTTTCCTTTTCAAGTTCAGTGTTTTTGAAATACAATTCATTGTTTTTATCAACGAACTCTTCTTTTTCAGTCCTTTCTTTTTCAAGCTCTTCCTTGAGTTCATTTATTTCTTCATCTTTTAATGAAGTTTGTTCAGTAAGCTCTACTACTTTAGAAGATAACTTATCCTTCTCTACTTTAAGAGTAAGGTTTTCCACTTCTGCAGCTTGTGCTAATTTCATAATTTCAATATCTTTATGCATACGTTCGAGTTCAGTAGTTAACTCGATTGCACGTTTACTTTTTTCTCTGATATTAATATTATATTTATTAATAATAGAAGCATTTTTCTGATCAGGGTCAATATTGAGTTTTGCGAGTTCAGCAAATTCTTCTTTATAATCATTAATAGATTGTGGTAAATCAGTATGAACCTTTCTTACCGCTTCTGCCTGTTCTTCGTCCTTAAACTTCTGGACACGACTAACAAAAGAGTGAACCGGATAATCACCATAACCCGCTTTTTCTAATTCACGGTTTACGTGTTTTAAAACTATTTCACGGTAAGTATCAGACTTGAGATCTGTTCTGCTGTTCATCCATTTAGCAAACGGGAACACGCCGCCATGCTCAGGAACAAAAGCCCTTTCGTCATTTGGGAAGTAAGTTATCTGGTCTTCTCTACCAAGCTTTTTAAGCTCTTCACGTTTAGCATCATCACAAAGCACATATTTAGCGTCTGAAACGTCATACACGAACTCATAGAGCTGACCGTGAACAGAAGCATCCTGTGCTACGTGGATGTTGTTTGCGATTACTGGACGTTTACCACGGAAACCGCGAACTGTGTTATCTCCGTTGCTCTGAGTGGATTCTATAACATAGTTTGGGTTAGCATGAGCTTTAACGATGGTTCTCCAGTAGTCAACACGGATCTCGTCTGGAACACCGGATAAATCATAGATAACCTGATAAGCTTCAGTATCGTTAGTTCTTGCCGTGGCTTTTCTTTCTCTTAACGCATTAGTGAAGATAAAAGGTTTTGGCTCAACAGGAGGCTGAACTACAGCTTTTGGCATAGGGTTTTTAGAAGGGTCATTTTCATACGCTTCTTTCAACTTGAGATAGTTTTTATATTTTAATTCGTCATTAATATATTTATCAATGATTGCTTTACCATCTCTTTCTGATAACTTCATTCTTTTAACTTTTTCAGCAGAAAAAAGAATTTCTTTATCTACAACATCACCTAAATCTTTAGGTTCTGATTTTATTAAAACACCTTCTTCATCATATTCCGCTTCTACTTCTGGAATAGCAATTTCTTTCATTAACTCATTTAATGTTCTTGCTTCAATAGTTTGACCTGTTAAAGCATCTTCATAAATAGCATTACCTTCCCCTAACTCAACAGCAGAAGGTTTAAATCCATAAAGGCCACCTGAAACCTTTACATCATTTCTTGAATATTCAACTATTACTTTTGCGTTTGGCATTATAATCTCCTTTGTTATATTGTTTGCTTTATCCTTACTTTTACTTGTATTTATAGTAAGTATTATAAAAGTAAACAATTAACTACAATTAATAAACCCCTAAGTCAACCGTTCATCCTGTTTATATCTTCCGTTCATCGCTTTCTTTTGGAAGGGCTAATATTTGTTTGTTTTCTTTAATGAGTTCATCAGTTAAATAATCGGCACAAATTAAAAGAAGAGTGGGGATTGGAATATCAAAAGAAACTTCTTTTAGTTTCTCTTCCAGCGCAGCAGGAATACGGACGTTAATCAAACGAGCATCATCATGCTTAGTGACTTTGACCGTAGAACGGACATAGGGCGTAGTCCCGGCCTGAATATCACCTAAGCTTTCTGTACGGTAGCTCCAGTATGTGCCATTATCTTTAGCAAAAGAGGTTTCCAGCGAGACATTCTGAAAATCATCAAAGTTATCGAGCCAAGCCGCACCCTTTTTAGCGTTTTTTTCTGTTTTGTCTTTCTTAGTATCTGTCATAGCATTTTCTCTCAGAATTCACGTAGAACATCATACAATACGATAGTATATACTATCATATAGTAGCATCATTTCTTTTTGGCTTCAGCCTGTTCTTTGATTTTCAGTTTGATGATTTCGATCAGGTGAGCAAACTCGTTCCGGGCATCAGTGATGTTCGGTAATGCGGCCTTCTCATCAAAGATAGTGATCCCGTTGCCATAGGCGCGGGGATACGCAACACGCTTACGGATGTATGGCTGTTCATAGCCTAACTTCTCTGAATACCCTTCCAGCTTCTTCAACAGCTCCATCTGTTCCCGGTTCTGGACTTCCACACGGTTCGGAACAAGGATAAAAGGCTTGTTCATCTCTTTCAGCTCATCAATGCTTTTCAACGTTGCTGAATAGCTGGAAGCATCGAGGATAGTTGGTACCAACACTAACGGCGCTAACTGACCGCCGCTATCCACTCCGGGCGCATGGTCAAAGATCATGAAGTCGGTTGCTACCTTTGGTTTCCGGGTTACTTCAAACGGCAGAGGTTTACCGTTTTTCTCCGCAAAAGCCGCACAGGTGATAGCTCCCCCTTGAGGGTCAAAGTCTACTAACGTTGTTGACTGGCCTTTAGAAGCAAAATAGCCACAAAGGTTAAGGCTAATGGTTGTTTTGCCTACACCACCTTTCCTGCACCACACACTCATAGCAAACATAATCGTTCTACCTCATCCGTTTAATCAGTTATCCGACACTTATCATCGGGGCTACGTTGACCATTATAGTATATAGTAGTATATGATAGTATAGTATTTATTTTTACTAAAAAATCACAATTAAAAACAAGGAGTTATATATGAATGAACAATTTTTAGATAAGTTTGATAGAGCTTTCATTGCTGATCCTACCGAAGCATTAAAGGCCGTTGACGACATGGCCACATCTCTAATGTCAGAGATAGAACAGAAGAGGAAAGCAGGTATTAAAGAGTTAGATCCTGTTATGGTAAAGCTACAGGAAGACCATGCTTATCTTTCTGGCCTCCATGAAGAAAAGAGCGAAGAACTGGCATTACATCAGCGCCTACATAAGCAAGCTGGCATCGAGATAGACAACCCCTTTAAACAGCTCACAGAACAGGCTCCAGCCGTCTTTAATGAGTTTGACATACAAGAAGACGTTGCCCCGGCTCCAGCTCCTGTGGCTCCCTCTCTTATGACGAACGACGACATAGCGAAGTTGGCTAAGGCCGTCAGTGATAAGCAGACTCCTGCAGCTCCGGCTCCGGTAGAACAACCGGAAGGTATGGACATATCAAAGTTCAAGCCAGAACCTAAGCCACTGGATCTTTCAGGACTTGATACGTTCACCATGCGTAAAGCAGAAGAGGCAAAACAGAAAGCTAAACCAAAAGTGGATACTGACGAACTGGATAACTTTAGTAATCGCTATGCGGGGAATAGTTTTATTGAAAAAGTGACAAAAAAACTACAGGAAACATTTTCAGCTACTTCTCATGCTCCTGTTAACTTTGTGCCAGAACATGAGATAAAGGCTATGTTTGGTAATTCTCTTTCTAAAATAGTTAATAACACCAATAGTAGAAGCATTCATTTTGTTGATAAATCTGTTCTTAAAGAAGATGCGCAGGGATTATCAATTGCCACAAAGGATAGAACCTTAGCCGCAAGAAGATTAACTCTAATGGCTAAAGCTAAAGGATGGAGCAGCATCAGTTTTGATGGTAATCAGCTTTTCCTTGAAGAAGCATATGAAGAAGCAACAAGAGCGGGTTTGGTAGTAAAGCCATCATCAGAAGAACAAGCCAGATTTTTCAAAGAAGTTCATGAAGCGAAAAAGTTAGATAGTTTTATGCCTTTTGGCGGTATGAAGGAAAGCAAAAAAAAGGATATAGATAAAGATATTGAAAATCCCGGACATAGCCATGAACAAGCCCCTGTTCCTGTTCAAGCCCCTGTCTACAACGCAAGAATACCAACAAGAATGAAATAAAATAAAAAACCCTCATTAAGAGGGTTTCTTTTTATGCGAGGATTTTATTTTTACATGAAGATTTTAATCAGAACGTTGACGAAAGAAAGAATAGTGATACCCAACGTTAAGAATACAACCATACTCACGGGAAAACCTACAATCAACTTAAAGGCATAGTTGTTTACAGGCATCATATGAAACACTGGAAAGCTTTTATAAGCGTTAGTGTTCATCATTTTACCAAGCGGATAAAACACCACGAAACCTAAAACAACAGTAGTTAACGCCGAAAGAGCTAACAGCGGAATACCGTAGAACACTGTTGATAAGTTCAGTAATGAATCAATATATAAGTTTAGCATTTTCATCTCCTCGCATTTGATGATTTAAATATTAGCGTACTGTTTTATGGATATCAAATTATTTTTTATTTTTCGGATAAAACATAACTGGAACATTTCTACTTTTGTTGTTTTTATCTTTGACACAAGAAGTAAATTCATAAAAAGGGTTAGGTATAATGTCTTCAACGGATTTGAAGACATTAAGTTTATTCTCAAAGGTTCTTGCTTTAAGGCAATAAGCATTTACGATAAGATTAAAATACCCGGCAAAACCGACAAGCGCAGCGACAAAAGGAACCATCCTTAATGGAATTGTTAAATCAGCTCTTGTCATAAAACTAAAACCAAAGAACAGAGCAACACACGTTAGCATCAATGTTAATAAAGCTATTGAGGCGCATTTTCTGTAGTTTGTTTGTAAAATTCCTTCATTAGAGTTTTTAATAACATACCATTCTTCAAAGGTACGTTTATTACTCGGATCACCATGAGCATATTGAACAGCATTAACAATGTTTTTACCCACTTTATAAGGTAAAACAAAAGGCGCTGTAAATAATCTCGCAGTTCCTATAAATGGCGCAGCAGCAATTCTACCAAGCGTTAACTTCTTTTTCTCTTTGTTTTTATTTTCAATAAACATAATAATTCTCCTTTGTAATGTGTATATTATTTTATATACAAATATTAATAATGCTTGTCAATAAAAAAGCCTCTAAAAAGAGGCTTTTATTTTAATTTATTTATTATTTATTAAAATCCTGTAAATCTACACTGGTATCTTTAGGTTTATTATTTGATGATTCTGATTTTTCTTCACTTTCACCTGAACCTTCACCATTATCTCCATTAGTAGCAGTGTTTTTAGGTTGAGGTATTATTTTATCACCTAAGCTTTGACCGAATTTACCCGCTTTATTTATCATGCTGCCTTGACCAGCGGTAGCATATTGCATACTTGCCCCAACAGCAGCCTGAGCTTTTAACATACCTGATTCAGCATGAGTAGATAACATGCCAAGAACAGTTGAAGAAGCCCCGCCTATCCATTTAAAGATAGTGTCAGGTAATAAATGCATTAACTTACAACATGCTAATGTAGCTGAAAGCGTTAATACACAATATATAACAATCATGGTTATACCTTTTTGAATACCTAAGAATCCTCCTTCTACATCGCTCGCAGCAGCAAAGAACGTACTGTTTATATATTCAAAACTGATATTCATCGCTACAAATGAAGCCGCATAGCCAGCCACGTTTAAAGCAGGTCTAAGCAATAAGGATAAAAGCAACATATAACCTTGTCCTTGTTTACCAACTACACCATCCTGATCAGGTGTTATTGAAGCCACTACAAGAAGTGGAGCACCGCATATAGCTTCAAGAACAAGAACGATATAACCTATAACACACCCGAAACCAATGATATAAGGCATCATAGGCATAACATGAGCTAACATGTTTCCTACTATCAATAGTGGAACGAAGAACGATGTCAATGTTCCAGACAGAAGACCGACAACCGCTTGTATACCGCCACCAATGACAGGAAGGCTACCTAACATAGAACCTACAGTTAAAGCCGCTAACATAGCATCTACGCCATATATAACATGCTCACCGATATTTGCCGAAACGGTTAAAGGCATTAAACTTGCTGTATCAGCTTTTTGAGTTCCGAATACACCTAAATTGCCTCCGATAATCCCTATGGCTTTTTGATATAACCCATCATTATCACCTTCATCAGAAAGGTTAGAATTGAGTTTATTAGTAGCATTCAATAACGTTCTTACTTTATCAAGTCTACTGTAAACCTCACCCCATGTATTGTATTTAAAATCTTCTTCTTTCAATGTTGCTGAGGAAATAGGGAAGTTATTTAAAGCAGCATTAGCAGAAGACGCAGCCGTTGTTATTCTCATATAAAACGCATAGCTATAAGTCCATCCAGCTTCTGTTAACTTATCAACCTGTGATTGATTAACAGCATCTTTCATAGCAGCTTCAGCAGCAGTTTGAACAATTTGAGCATAAGCATTAGTCATAAGATCAATGTGTTTGTTTAATGTTTCAACATCAATAGTCTTAGACCTGTCTTTCAAGTTAGCTTCAGCATATGCCATAGCACCAGATACTAAAGCAGCATTAGCAGCTATCTGAGCTTTTTGAACATTCATCGCTATCCCGTTCGTGTTTATTAATAATGAACCGGGATCTGGCATTTTATCTTCATTAAGAAGCTTCATTTTCGTACTTCCGCATTTATCTGCTTTATAACCTGAAAATGCGTTTCCATCTGGATAGCCGAAGGTATAACCAATCATTTTATTGGAACCTGAATCAGATTTAAAATTAGCGGCATCCATAAAGCCGTATAACTTCACACCAGATTTTTGTAATGCCTTAGTTGCTACATCATTATTGATTTTCACACAAGCAGCAGAATACAAGGTATTAACTACGAGTTGACGAATAGCTGTTTTATTTGTCACGGATATATAAGTGCTGTCGGTTATTAAAGAAGGGGCTATTTTCTTCCATCCTGCATCCCCCCATTCTGTACCTTGAACAGCTAATGCCATAACTATAAGCTGGATAACAGCCCATCCATTACTAACTGGCAATAGTAAGCTAACAGCTAACGGAGCACGTATCGGAACCCATAATGATGACCATTTTTTACCTAACATCTCACCTTCATGAGCGGTTGTCACGGTACCAACAATCAAAATGTAGGTAGCAATAATACCAGCTACCACTAAACATATTGGCATATAAAAATCTAAAAAAGTCCCGATTATCCCTGTAGTTGACGGATTAAAGTATTTATCAAAAGCATTTAGCACAAAGTTTTTATCTCCAGTCAAACTATAATAGTTTGCCGCTTGTGCTTGTGCCGAATACAGCACAGTAAATAAAATGCTAAAAACAAGCATCTTTATTTTTTTCATAAAAATCTCCTTTGTTATATTGTTTAAATTCCATTCCTTATAATTATTGTTGAAATGTTATTAATTAAATACAGTAATTAAAATATTAGTCAATATG
>OHRJ01000497.1_pt1 | contig 9468 bp, 10 predicted proteins | sample 1578401 | NCBI WGS metagenome assembly OHRJ01 (sample SAMEA3879520, study PRJEB24766) | human gut metagenome | biome: human-associated habitat; feature: feces | place: USA | collected 1985/1987 | reverse complement strand
TTGGTGAAAGTGCTGAAATTATTTGAAAACGAAAAATAAATCCCTTACAAATCTCAATTTCGTTGCCAGTAAGTAGTGAAGGGAAAAATCAATGAAAATAATTCGGAGAATTTTCCCGACAGAAACTTGACAACAGAATATCAACTCTGCAAGTACGTTAATCACACGGCCGGTATGAAATCTCGGCAGCCAAATGTGATGTCCGCCATGACCTTGAAAAAGCGAGCGATAAAGACAAGTCACAGACCTTTGGACAGCATCCAAAGTCGGCGATGAAACGTGTGAGGATAATGATACTTCCCAGTGAGGGCTAAGAGAGCGGGTGAAACGCCCATGATGCGGTTACGCTGACCGCAGCTTGCAGAGTTCCGCCGTGACGGTCGTTGAGAACAAATATCACGGAAAATCGTCTGAAACTAACGAATCAGACGAAGGCAAAACGAATTTATATGGCGGTTTGCACATTTTAGCAGACCGCCTGTTACATATAAAATTTCAAAGGTCAGGAGGCTGATATATGAACGATAATGATACATCAGAAAAAACGTATTTTCAATATAAATACAATAAATTCGGAGTCGATATTTCTACTCCAACAGTCAGATTATCTGACAAGCATCCATGCTTTGGCTGTGTGTGGTATGACAGGAATACAGACGTACTGTTCTGTCCGTTTCACAGCTGTGTAAGATACAGAAAAGGTGAATGAAATGCTGATTAAACGTGGAGATATTTTCTATGCCGATTTGAATCCCGTGGTCGGCTCAGAGCAAGGCGGTATTCGTCCTGTGCTGGTGGTACAGAATAATGTGGGAAACAGGCACAGCCCAACGATCGTGGTTCTTCCGCTTTCGACGGCAAAAAAGCATTATCTTCCCACTCATATTCATATCCGAGGTTCAAAAACATTGCCCAAGGATTCAATCGTGCTTGCGGAACAGATACGGACGATAGACAGATACCGATTGAAAAGTTACGTGGGTTCAGTTGATTTTGAACTTATGGAAAAAGTAGAAAAAGCGATGAAAATAAGTATAGGAGTTGATTTTGATGACTAAATTTGGACAAGCAGAATACAGCGATTTTATGGCGAGAGTATTTGCGGACAAGCTTGATGAAATTCTTGAAGCAGCCGACAAACAGAATTTTAACAGCAAAAATACGGAAGATATATACGGTCAGTTCCCGTCTTCAAGGGACGCAGCATAAGGGGGTTAAGAAATGTTAGGATTTATTATTGGATTGCTTGCAGGCGGTACAGCGGGAGTAATCACAATGTGTCTTTGCACTGCGGCAAAGCAGACAGATGAAAATATGTCAAATTCGGACAAGTAATTTTGTCGGGTTTGGTAATACCATTCTGAAAAGATTTGTGGTATTCTTGTTGGTTGAAAGGAGAGTGAGAAAATGCCGACAGTAACGGTTATACAGCCGACAATAGCAGAAGAAAAAGCAGTCAAGATACGTTGTGCCGCATATTGCCGAGTATCAAGCGATTCCGAAGATCAGCTTAATTCCTTTATGGCTCAGACAAGGTATTACAGTCAGTTTTTTGAGGATTCGGAAACAGAGGAACTCATCGACATATATGCTGACGAGGGTATCACAGGAACCCGTGAGGACAAGCGTGACGAGTTTCAGCGAATGATAAAGGACTGCCGAAAGGGTAAAATCGACAGAATTTACACCAAGTCCATAAGCCGCTTTGCCCGAAATACAAGGGATTGTCTGAAGAACGTAAGAGAATTGAAATCCCTTGGAATTACGATATATTTTGAGAAAGAGAATATTGATACCGCTAACATGACTGACGAAATGATGATAACAATTATGGGCGGTTTGGCGCAGGAGGAATCAACTTCGATCTCCAAAAACATAAAATGGAGTTATCAAAAAAGATTTGAAAAAGGAACAGTAAATGTTTTTTCTGCGCCCTTTGGTTACAAGTTAAGTAATGGCTCGTTAATTATTAACGAAACACAAGCTCAGATTGTAAAAGAGATTTTTGAGATGTTTCTGAATGGTATTGGTTATCAGCGGATTTCAGAGATTTGTCAAAATAAGTATTCATCATATAAGGATAATTTTAGTTATTACGGCATTCGATATATTTTGTCCAATGAAAAGTATATCGGTGATTCAAAATATCAAAAAACATTTACCACGAATACACTTCCGTATAGAAAACTCCCTAATAAAGGTGAGTTAATTCAATATTATATTCAAGCCACACACAAAGCTATAATATCAAAAGAAACATTTGAGAAAGCACAAGCTCTAATAGAATGTAGAAAGCATAAGAACATATTGTCAGAATCACCATTCAGCGGAAAAATCATATGCGCCAACTGCGGAACAAAATATAAGCGTAAATGTAGTGGCGATAAAATATACTGGGTTTGCCGCAGGCATGACAATTTAGCGCAACTATGCACAAATAAACGAATTGAGGAAAAGTTTATTAGACAGAGTTTTATAATACTTCACAACAAACTGTTATTCAATTACAAGCAAATTCTTGTACCTCTCCAAACGTCGTTACAGGATTTAAAGCTGAAAAAATTCAGCGGAAAAACTCAGGTAATGGACATACACAAGGAAATAGCCAAACTTCGAGAACAGGCTCACGTTCTTGCGAGATTGAAAACGAAAGGATTTCTGGACGAGGCAAAATACCTTGAACAAACCACTGAATTGACGGCGAAAATCAACAAGCTTCAGACGGAACTGAAAAAGCTTACACGCTCCGACGACGAGGACGAAACGCTTGAACAGATAGAAATGCTGATTGATTTTTTTGAAAAGCGAGAAAATATCATGATTGATTTTGATGAATCGGCGTTTGAGAATATCGTTGAGAAAATTGTTGTTATAGATCAGCATGAGCTGGAGTTTCATTTGATTGGCGGATTGAAGTTCAAAGAAAAGATATAACGGAAAGTGCCTTGCAGTAAAATTGCAGAGCTTTTCTTTGTTGGTTTTGGTACTGGATTTCCGCAGAATTTTGTAGTATTGTTGTACATGGAGGTGAAATTAGATGCCCAAAAACAGAGTAATACCGTTCGGCTACTGCATGAAAAACGGCGAAATAACTACCATTCCGAAAGAAGTTTACGCAGTATCAACGATTTTCAGCGAATATCTGAATGGCAGCAGTTTACTTCAAATCGCAAAACTAATGGAGTCCGAAAAAATACGATATAGTACCGATTCCGACCGTTGGAACAAAAATATGGTAAAGCGGATAATCGAAAATAAGAAATATCTGGGAACAGATAAATATCAGCAGATAATTGATGAGGATATTTTTAGGCAGGCTAATGAAAAGCGAGTGAGAAAAGCTGCTACGCTATGCGTTATCTCAGACGATTTACAGGAAATCAGAAAGGTTACATACTGCGCCGAATGCGGAGAAAAGCTTTTCAGAAAAACCAACGGCAAAGGACGTGAATATTGGAACTGCGGAAATCCCGATTGCTTTAAATATGAATATCGACTGACCGGCCAAATGATAATAGGAGCGGTGCTGACTATTTTAAACACAGCTATCGGAAATCCAAGCCTATTAGAGTACGGCGGCGAAGTGAGCACATATTCTCCTACTGCCGATGTGATCCGTAAACAAAATGAAATTAATCAGATGTCCGATTCTATACAAGTGGACTTTGACCGAGTGAAATCTGAAATTTTCAAACTTGCCGAGATGAAGTACGACTGCTGTACTTACAATGGCAGTCCGCAGAAAACTAATGAAATCAAGGCACTTCTTAAAAATCACGAACAATTAAATACGTTGGATATTGGCTTATTAAAAAACTGCGTAAACAGGATTTTAATAAGCCATTTTTGTACCATAGAGGTTGAATTAATCAACGGCACACGCATCCAAAACATATCAGAAAGGAATGAGAATTGTGTCCACAGCATCGAATGTAACGATAATTCCTGCAAAAATCCAGACTGCGGAAAACCGTGATAAATATCACCAATTGAGAGTGGCTGCATACTGCCGTGTTTCCACCGAGCAAGAGGAGCAGCAGAACAGCTATCAGGTGCAGATTGCGTATTACACTGATTTAATTAATCGAAAAAAAGAATGGACGCTTGCAGGAATTTTCGCTGACGAGGGCATCAGCGGAACTCAGACAAAAAAGCGTACCGAATTTAATCGCATGATTAGGATGTGCAAGAACAAAAAAATTGACCTTGTAATTACCAAGTCGATATCAAGATTTGCCAGAAATACAGTTGATTGCCTTGAATACGTCAGACAGCTTAAAGACTTGGGTATCGGCGTTATTTTTGAGAAAGAAAACATAAATACTCTCACAATGACAAGCGAGTTTATGATAGCGTTGTACGGAAGTTTTGCTCAGGCAGAATCGGAGTCAATAAGCAAAAATGTAAGCTGGGGCAAAGAAAAAGCCTTTCGTGAGGGCAAGGTTAGTTTTCAATACAAATATCTTCTCGGCTACAAAAAAGGTGCGGGCGGCAAGCCTGAAATAGTTCCTGAAGAAGCGGAAACAGTAAAGCTGATTTTTAATATGTACCTTGACGGATATACGCTTTTAAATATCGCAGATACGCTTATGGCTCAGGGCAGAAAGACGGCTACAGGCAAAAATATTTGGAGTAAAGGCGAGGTTCAGCGTATTCTGAAAAATGAAAAATATGTCGGCGATGCACTCCTGCAAAAGACTTTTACCTCCGACTGTATCACTCACAAGGTGGTTAAAAATAACGGAGAGCGACCTATGTATCTTGTGACAGACCACCACTCTCCGATAGTTGACCGTGATACGTTCAACCGTGTTCAGCAGGAGCTTGCAAGGCGAACTTCCAAGCGTAAAATCAGCGATAAAACCAAAACTGAGCAAGGCAAATACAGCGGAAAATATGCGTTATCAGAGCTGCTGATATGCGGTCATTGCGGAACTCCATACAGACGCAGGGTGTGGTCAAGAAACGGCAAAAAACAAACAGTCTGGCGGTGTATCAGCCGTTTGGAACACGGCAAAAAGTACTGCCCCGATTCGCCGACGATCAAGGAAGAACAGCTCCACAAGGCGATAATTCAGGCTATCAATAATTACTATTCCTGCCGAAATGATATTGCAAGGATTTTAAAAGCGAATATCGGCTCGGTACTTGAATGTCAGGGGCAGGAGGAAATCCTCGCAGTAGAAAAAAGGCTGAAAGAAATCGACCAAGCAAGAAATGATTTAGTGGATTTAATCGCTTCAGGCGGCTGCGATGAGGACAAGCTTGACAGTGAGTTTGCAAAGCTTTATGCGGAAGAACAGCAGTTGAGCGAACGGCTTGAAAATCTGAAATTGCAGAACAAAACTTCAGAAGGAACACAGGCGAAACTTGATGAAATTATGGATATGATAGAGCATGAAAAGTTTGAGTTGGAAACCTTTGATAATGTGCTGATACGCAAATTAATCGAGTGCATAAAAGTACTGAGCAAGACCGAAATATTGGTGATTTTCAAGGGCGGATACGAAGTTAGAACGGAAATTGAATAACGATTAAATTTACGGCTTGCGGAGAAATCTGCAGGCTGTTTTTGTTGGGAGGCGGTTATTTGGCAGGCAATTTTGATGGGATAAAGACAAGAAATTTTGGCATTGAGATAGAAATGACAGGCTTAACTCGCTGTCAGGCGGCAAAAGCGCTTTCAGGTGTTCTGGGAGGAGAGGTTGTCCATGAGGGTGGCACTTATGATAAATATACGGTTAAAGATATTAAAAGCAGGGATTGGTCTATTGTGTACGACGGAAGTATCAACTGTTACAATGCAAACGGCGACCGAGCTTCCAAATCCTACAGTGTGGAAATGAATTCTCCTGTTCTTGAATATGGGGATATTCCGCTTTTGCAGGAGGTTGTACGAGCTCTTAGAAAAGCGGGCGGAGTAACAGGTCCGAGATATTGTGCAGGCACGCATATACACATTTCGGCAGACGATTACACTCCGCAGCAGATACGCAATCTTGTAAATATTTTTGCAAGTAAGGAGGACTTTCTGTGGGACGCTTTGCAGGTTTCTTCTGCTCGTGAATCCTACTGTCACAAGATGGATAAGCAGTTCATCGAGGAAATTAACCGAAAAAAGCCTAAAGATATGGAAGAAATAAAGGGGCTTTGGTATCACGGCAGAATGAGCGAACAGTTTCAGCATTACTCAAATAGCCGATATGTTATCTGCAATCTGCACTCATTCTTTCAGCATGGTCATTACGAGATAAGGGCATACAACGGAAGTCTTCATGCAGGAGAGGTAAGAAGTCAGATAGTTCTTGCGCTTGCCATAAGCAATGCGGCAATGACTAAGAAATACTGTTCTCCGCACGTTTCGCAAAGCGATAATATGCGGTACAGCTTTCGTGTATGGCTTTTGAATCTTGGACTTATCGGAGATGAGTTCAAGAATTGCAGAACGCATTTGCTAAAACATTTGGATGGCGATATTGCATGGCGGCACCCGGAGGACGGAATAGCCGCAAGAGCAAAGCTGAAAGAAAAACGTGAAGCTGAACGGCAAGCCGCCCGTGGGCAGCGTGTCGAGCCTGTAAGCGAGGTTCAGGAGTTAAACGAAAATGTATCCGATGAAAATTCAGAGCCGACAGAGAGCGAATGTGAGAACTTTGAAGAAGATGAAGAAATGGGCATGGAAATGTCAATGTGATCGGAGGTAGAGAATGAAAAATAAACAGTTATATATTGCATATGGAAGCAATATAAATTTGGAGCAAATGGCATACAGATGTCCACATTCAAAGGTTGTAGGAACATCAGAAATCAAGGATTATGAATTAGAGTTCAGGGGCGTTGCAACAATCGTTCCGAATAAGGGTGCAAGAGTTCCCGTTCTGATATGGGAGCTTGACGAAAGGGATTTGCCTACTCTTAACAAATACGAAGGCTACCCCAGTTTCTACAGGCAGGAAAAAATGACCTTTGAAATGGACGGAAAAACCTACGAAGGTATGGCATATCTGATGAATCGTGGGACAATTTCTCCACCGAGTCAGCAGTATTACAACACGATTTTGCAGGGATACAGAGAAAACGGTTTGGACGAGAAATATCTTCAAACTGCTCTTGAAAATTCTCAGCAGCTTGAGTATTACGTGAATGATGAATTCGATGAGGATTTTGATGAAGATTACGATCTTGACGACGATATGCAGATGAAATTTTAGGAGGTTCAGCGTAATGAGATACAAAGGATTTTATGTGAAAATAACCCCCGATACTGATTTGCATCGGGAGGATAAGGACGGAAATGATATTTGCTGTAACGGCTTTACTATAGAAGTTTTTGCAGATGAGGCCGAAAAGCTTGAAATTGATGTTTTTTCGGCGGCAGTAGATTTTGAGATTCTTGAAAATAGCTTGTCTGAGGCTGAACAGTTCGCAAAAGACTATATTGACAGCGAAGAAAAAGAATACCGTAGAATGATAAATGAGTTCAATGAATATTGATCGGGAGGAATAATTTATGATTTCTAAAAATACTTTTGTTACAATGATAGACACTATCAGCGAGGTAATTGAAGAAAGCAAGGCGATGTGCAGATGTCCGATATCGGGCATCTTTTTTGATGAAAATTCAAAATCAGAATTGCTTGCAGGCTGTGATTATCAGCAGGATTTAATAAAAATGTTGGAGGTCGTTATGCTCGACCGTTACAGCATTATTCGTGATTTTCTTTACAAGCGTGATGAGAACGGAGAACTTTTCTTTGGAATTCCACGGGCTGACGGTGTAATCGAGTTTTTTCTTATTTCAACCACTGAAGAATTATATGATTATCTGCTAGAAAAAGCGGCAGAAACACTATGGGATTTTGTTTCAAGCATTGTAAGATAACCTTTTAAGGTGTTGGCTGTACAAGTGAGTACAGCCTTTTACATATTTATTTTTCATAATTTCTCTATGTGATAAAATGAACTTGAAAAGAGACCAATATATATATGAAACTGATATGGCAAAGAGCTTAAAATAATACTTTTGAGGCTCTGCGAAAAATTCTCTGTAAATTCAACAACTGTGATAAAAAACGATATTGCGAGCGGCTTGAAAAACAGCCGCTCAATTTTTTTACAGTATACAATAACTACCGTAATTTGTCAAGCTTTTTCAGCATTCAGTCTGCCGGAATGGAAGCAGACTGAATGCCGCGGCTCAGCCCAGCCTGTCGGGATACATGATTTCAAGCTCTCCCAGAACTCTACCCCAGTTTCTCAGCGGCATAGTCCACTTCTTTGTAATCTCATGGGTTGCCAGATACAAAGCCTTTAGGAGCGCCGTATCGCTCGGAAATACGCTCCTCTGCTTGTTCAGACGGCGATAGCCGCTGTTAAGGCTTTCGATCGCGTTGGTGGTGTAAATGACCTTTCTGACCTCTGCTGAAAACTTGAAAATCGGCGAGATAACATCCCGGTTTTTGTACCAGCTTTTCATGGCGTTTGGATAATCTTTCTCCCACTTCTCCGTCACACGCTCAAGCTGCTTAAGTGCAGCGTCCTCAGACGGTGCATGGTAAATTGTTTTCAGATCATTAGCAAATTCTTTCTTGCTTTTTTCGCCAACATATTTCAGCGTATTTCGCACCTGATGAACGATACAACGTTGTAATTCTGTCTGTGGAAATGCCGTATTTACGGCTTCTTTCATACCCGAAAGGCCATCGGCACATATCACGAGGACGTCCTTTACGCCGCGATTTTTCAGCTCATTCAGGACTCCAAGCCAGTACTTTGCACTCTCGTTTTCTCCGATATGTATGGATAAAACTTCCTTGTGACCTGTCAAGCTTACTGCAAGGATTACATATGCTGCAAGCTTTTTTATCTGTCCGTTATCACGCACTGAAAAGTGTACTGCATCGATGAAAACAATCGGATACACTTCATCAAGCGGACGATTCTGCCAATCTTCTATCTGCGGAAGAAGTCTGTCTGTGATGTCTGATACCATTCCGTCGCTGACCTCAAATCCGTAAATATCTTCGATGGTATCGCTTATCTGGCGTGTTGTCATGCCCTTTGCGTACAGCGAAATGATCTTCTGTTCAATGCCGGAGATGTCCTTTTGACGCTTTTTTACCACCTTTGGCTCAAATGTTTCGTCTCGATCCTGTGGTACTTCAATTTCTGTTTCACCTAAATTTCCACGTATCTTCTTGGTTTTCCTACCATTGCGGTAATTGGAGTTGTCCGAGCGTTCATATGAACTGTACCCTAAGTGTTCATCCAGCTCTGCCTCAAGCATTTCCTGTATAGTGCCGCCAAGAAGATCCTTCAGAGCATCTTCTATATCCTTTGCTGACCGGATATCATACTCCTCGAGCAGCATTCCGATGATGTTCTTTTTTCCTTCGCTCATTGGTTCTCTTTTTCTTCTTGCCATAAAAAATCAGCCTCCTGTGTTATTATTTCTATTTTATCACAGTT
>OHRJ01000493.1_pt1 | contig 9509 bp, 6 predicted proteins | sample 1578401 | NCBI WGS metagenome assembly OHRJ01 (sample SAMEA3879520, study PRJEB24766) | human gut metagenome | biome: human-associated habitat; feature: feces | place: USA | collected 1985/1987 | reverse complement strand
TGCGCTTACCTTGCAGCCAACTACCAGCAGAAATTCTCCCTGACAGATGTGGCTGCGCGGTTCTACCTGTCGCCCTATTACCTGAGCCGGCTGTTCCGGCGGGTCACGGGCCAGTCCATTGTGGATTACGGCGTGCAGACTCGCGGCGCGGATGTCTACATCAGCGGTGATGTGCTGGGCGGAACACTGCACCTGAATCTCGAAGAGGATATGCGGCATATCGCGGAAATCCTCCATCAGTGGAATGCGTCGCAGAGCATATATGCGGATGCCGGGACGGAGTTGTCTGCCAAGGAAGTCAGCGAATCCATTGCGCAAGAGTACGAGAACGTGGGCGCACTGCTGGCGAAAATCACGAAAAATCCGCTGATAACGGGCGAAATGCAGCCGGAGGACGTTGCCAATGGCTTGTTCGAGACGGACTGGCAGCAGGCTGCTACGCGCTTGAACAAGATTTTGAAGGTTACGCGGGTGGAGAGTGTCTCGAATCCGCCCGAAGGATGCGAATCGGCGAAGAACATTCTGTACTTCCCCCTCAGCAATGAACAGCTGATGGAGGTGCTGTGCATTCTGCTGGATACGGTGGAAGAAACGCCCGCCGTCAAGGCGTATGTGGATTTGCTCAATACGTATCGGCAGCTGGTGGCGTTCGCGCAGGATCAGCCCGTCGAGGATACGGACTTGCAGACGTGGCTGCGTCAGCAGACGCTGCTGGTGGAAGATGCGCAGGTGGCGCAGTATGTGGATGCGTCGATGCGCCTGCTGCGGGTGGTGATCAGCTACAAGGTTGCGCCGACCCATACGCCGACGCTTGCGCAGGATACGCTGCTGAACGCAGCAATCACGGTGAATTTCCATCCGACGGGCGACGACGTGCGGCTGGATTGGCGGCAGGAAACGGCGGGCAAGGGCACGAATGGTCAGCTGAAGATGGAGGACAACGGCGGAATAGCGGTGCTGATTGCGTCGGATGACGGCGAACAGAAGCTGTACCGCTGCACCATTTCGTCGCTGACGAACGAAGCGAATGTCCTGCTGGAAATGCACCGCACGGTGGACGGGGAAGAAAAGGGCATTAGCTGGAGCGCCAGCATGGACACCCAGCAGGTGGATGGCGAAGTGTATCAGAATGTGGATGTTCAGCTGCTCTGGCAGGGCGAGCACTTCCTGACGATTGCCGCCGAAACGCGCCCGTGCGAATCGCGCCCCCTGCTGTCGGATGGCGACGTGCTGGACTTGGGCGAAATCAGCAGTGTGCGCTTCAAGGCGTACATGACGGGCGTGATGTTCACCGCCGGGCAGATTCTGCCGCGGTTCATGATGAATCTGCCGGACAGCACGCGCCAGTTCACCACCAGCGTGTCACAGCTGATTCGCGATAACGCAGAGTAAGTCAACCGAAAGCATCACTGCCCCGCAGTGTTCGCTATAAAGAAAAAGGGAAACCAAACAACAAGGAGGAAAACCCCATGAAGAAATTGCTTGCGGTACTGCTCAGCATCATGATGCTGGCGATGCCCCTGACCTCGATGGCGGAAAACAGCGTGTGGGACAATGCCGCGCGTCAGGAAACCACCATCACTATCCACGACCTGAACGCTGACCTCGTGGCGGCGCTGGGCGGGGATGACACCGCGATGGCTGCCATCAACGACCTGCTGGCGGCGCTGTCCCTGACCGGCTATCAGCAGGGCGACGAAGCTGGCTTTGACCTCAACCTGAGCGGCAAGAGCGTGCTGGGTATGGCATCGCTGACGACTGCTGCGGAAGAAAACCAGCTGATGTATGTGTCCAGCGCGCTGCTGGGCGGCGTGATTGCTGTGAACAGCAAGGACGTGGAAGCCATCAAGGAAAAAGCTTTAGCTGTCAAATACGCTGACAACAAAGCTGCCGGTGAAAAATTCCTTGCTGAAAACAAGACTAAAGAAGGCGTTGTAACTACTCCGAGCGGTCTGCAATACAAAATCATCACCAAAGGTACAGGTGAAATTCCTGCCGACACCAGCAAAGTGAAAGTAAACTATAAAGGTACTTTGATTGACGGCACTGAGTTCGACAGCTCTTACAAGCGTAACGAACCGACTACTTTCCGCGCCAACCAGGTTATCAAAGGTTGGACGGAAGCTCTCACCATGATGCCTGTAGGTTCTAAGTGGGAAGTCTATATTCCTCAGGAACTGGGTTACGGTGGCAGAGAAACAGGCGGTCAGATCAAACCGTTCTCAGCTTTGGTGTTCGAAGTAGAACTCGTTAGCATCGAGAAATAACAACCGGCTGAAGATTTACCTTCAACCTCACGAACTTGGCGGACGAACAGATGTGAACAAAAACATCTGCTTCGTCCGCTTCTTTTTTACTTATTCCTTATTTTTTCCTCCTTTTATATAGAGAAATTAAAATAAAGTCCTATATTTGCTTACTATTTGATAAAAACAAGAACTTACACTAATTGATATTATGGAAAAAATAGACAATCTTGACCGGCAAATTCTGGAGATAATCTCCCAGAATGCCCGCATTCCTTTCAAAGATGTAGCTGCTGAGTGTGGCGTATCACGTGCTGCCATTCACCAACGTGTGCAACGTTTGATTGATTTAGGCGTAATTGTCGGTTCCGGTTATCATGTGAACCCAAAGTCTCTGGGCTACAGAACCTGTACGTATGTAGGTATTAAGCTGGAGAAAGGTTCCATGTATAAATCAGTGGTTGCCGAGATGGAGAAAGTACCGGAAATTGTGGAATGTCACTTCACTACGGGTCCTTACACAATGCTGACGAAAGTATATGCACGGGATAACGAGCACCTGATGGACTTGCTGAACAACAAGATGCAGGAAATTCCGGGTGTGACCGCTACTGAAACGTTGATTTCGCTGGAGCAAAGCATCAAGAAGGAAATTCCTATTTGTCCGGAGAAATAACAGATAATTTATGGAGTTTCTAAACGAATATCATCTTTCGGGACTGTTCATCGGCATTTGTACATTCCTCATCATCGGATTGTTTCATCCCGTTGTTGTGAAGGCCGAGTACTATTGGGGTACCAAATGCTGGTGGATTTTTCTCTTGCTGGGCATCGGAGGCGTTGCAGCTTCACTTTGTGTGGAGAATATACTGATTGCTTCACTTTTAGGCGTTTTTGCTTTCTCTTCGTTCTGGACGATCAAAGAAGTTTTCGAACAAGAGGACCGCGTAAAGAAAGGATGGTTCCCGAAGAACCCCAAACGCACGTATAAGTTCTAAAAAAAACAAAGGAACGAACAACATATTTTACCCGAAAGGTTTGCATATTTCAATAGAATATACTATTTTTGTGCCCGCTATCCGATGAGGATAACACCGGACTTGTAGCTCAGTTGGTTAGAGCAACAGACTCATAATCTGGAGGTCCCTGGTTCAAGCCCAGGCTGGTCCACAAAGTAAGAGGCTCATTCCTAAAGGAATAGAGCCTCTTACTTTGTATTTATCCGATTTATTCATACTTCCATTTCTCTTGATTTCTTTTTACACCGTCACTTTACTTAAAAAAATGAGATGATAGAAAAAGTTCATTTTATGACTTGCTTATCATTCTAAACTTATTATATTTGCCCCATAATCTAAAAAAAACGGTAGGTGATACTAGAAAAGCAACATATTGATTTTGAACAGATTTATCTTTCTTATTTTTCAAAGATGAAGCGTTTTGCCCGGGAATATGTCTTGTCGGATGAAGATGCGGAGAATATAGTGCAAGATGTTTTTCTTGATTTTTGGGAGAAAAAAGGACTATTGCCATTACCTATCAATATCCTGGCCTATTTATTTACTTCTATAAAAAACCGATGCATCGACTTTCTCCGGCATAAAATAGTGCAGAAAGAAGTCGAAGATAAGATGCAAGAAGAGTATAGATTGACCCTACAAATGAAATATTATTCTTTAGGGGAATTAGATGAGGGGATTTTTGAAAAAGACGATGTAGAACAATTGCTTTCTAAAGTAATGAATTCACTCCCTGAAAGATGTAGGGAGATATTCCTGAAAAGTAAACTGGAAGGCAAAAAACAAAAAGAAATAGCAGAAGAGATGAATATTTCAATTAATACAGTTGAAACTCAGATGGGGATTGCCTATAAGAAACTGCGAAATGAATTAAAAGATTACTTTCCTCTCTTTATCTTCCTGTATTATTTGTAAGCGGAATAAAAAAAATGATTTTCTCTTAGCGGATTCTTTTTCTACATCCGTCTATATTATGAATTAAGTCATAAAAAGATGGATGAACGTATACTAAAATATTTCCAAAACGGTCTGGAAGCCAATGAGAGATTGCTACTTCTTCGTGAGATAGAAAAAAACGAGGAATTGAAAAAGCAGTTTGCCGAGTATCAGAATATGCAGGCATTACTGAATCTATCTTCTCACGCAGAAGATAAGGAAGAAGGGAAAACAGGCTATCAGCATTTCCAGAAGCGGATAAGAAGCAAAAAAATGCATATTTGGTTAGTGAAAACGATGAAATATGCAGCAGCAATACTCATCTTAATTATAAGTACATATCAGTTATCCGTTTGGCACATGTCACATCAGCTGCAAGATGACCTCCAAGCGCAAACCAATACTTTATATGTACCGGCGGGGCAACGTGCCTGCATAACTCTACAAGATGGTACTATTGTATGGCTAAATGCCCAGTCCACCTTGATTTATCCCTCACATTTTTATGGAAAAGAGAGAACTGTTTCCATTACAGGTGAAGCTTTCTTTGAAGTATCCAAAGACAAAGAAAAACCTTTCATTGTGACTGCTCAAGATGCAAAAATACGAGTATTAGGAACAAAGTTCAACGTGTACAGCTATCCGGATACGAAACAAATAAAGACAAGTCTGATTGAAGGTGCTGTTCAAGTATTCTACAAGAGTAAGCAAGTGATATTAAGACCTAATGAAGAAAGTATCGCACAAGATGGAAAGTTGACAGTCAGCAATATAAAAAATCCTGATATGCTGTTGTGGCGAAACGGCATTTACAGTTTTAACAATGAACGCTTGACCGAGATTGTTCGCAAATTGGAATTATATTATGATGTCACAATCAATATCGTAAATCCCAAATTACAAGATATTTGCTATACCTGTAAGTTCCGTCAAAGGGATGGAATAGAAAAGATATTATATACCATTCAGAAAATACATCATTTTAAGATTGAAATAAATAAAGAGAAGAATGTGATCACCTTGAAATAATACAATTGTTTAACCTTTAATACATTATCCATATGAAAACATAGAATTATATTAAAAAAGGCGACAAGTGCACCACCACTTGTCGCCCGGAGAAAGTAAACACCAGAAAACATTTTTTTAGTATTCACTCTAAATACAAAGATATGAAAATAAATCCTTTGTTATCACTCTTTATTGTCCAAAATCAAAGCTTTAAAGATTATTTTAGAATTATGAGAATCTCTTTATTCTTGCTATTCGCCTGTGCATTCCAGTTACTGGCAGTAAATACGGAAGCACAAAATTCAATCATTTCCTTTCCTTCTAATTCTATATCTGTAGGTCAGTTAATAGAAGAAATAGAAAAGCAAACAGATTATTTAGTAGTATATAGCAATCGCGAAATAGATACCAATCGTCAGGTTACTATACAAAACAAATCTGCTAAGGTATCTTCGTATTTGAAAGAAACGTTGGCAGAAGTAGGAATTGGCTATAAATTCGAAAACGATTATATCATTTTATCGAAAAATAATAGCCTGTTGGACCGGATGCAACAACAGGAAAAAATAACAGGAATAGTGACTGACGCAAAAGGAGAGCCGGTTATAGGCGCAAATGTCAGTGTAGTAGGTAAATCAATAGGTACGATTACAGATATAAATGGCAAATTTGCCATTCAGGCTTCACAAGGAAACACTCTTCAGATTTCATTTATCGGTTATAAAGCTCAAACCACAAAAGTCACCGGTAAGCATATTGCCATTGTTCTACAAGAAGACATGGAAATGCTTGACGAAGTGGTTGTAATCGGCTATGGAACCGTGAAAAAATCAGATCTGACAGGTTCGGTATCCTCCATTTCACAGAAGAATATAAAGGACCAACCGATGACACGACTGGATCAAGCTTTAAGCGGAAGAATCCCCGGCGTTGTTGTCATAACAAATTCCGGTGCACCGGAGCAGAGTACCCAAATCCGTATACGCGGTGCAAACTCTATTTATGGTGGCAACTCCCCACTTTATATTGTGGACGGAGTACCTAACACAGACTTATTCAACAATCTGGCTCCAAATGACATACAATCAATAGAAGTCTTGAAAGATGCTTCGGCAACTGCTATTTATGGTTCTCGCGGTGCAAACGGAGTAATATTAGTTACGACCAAAAGAGGAGCTGAGGGCAAGACAAATATCCACATGGAAACGGAACAATCAATATCTACTATTGCTAAAAAGCTGGATTTATTAAGTGCAAGCGAGTATGCTGAATTTTACAATGAATATCGTCGGGAAAAAGGGGCAACTCAAGACTTCTTTTCTCAAGATGAAATCACCCAGTGGAAAAAGAATGGTGGTACGGATTGGCAGGATTTAATGTTTAGGACAGCTCATACCCAGAACTACAAGCTATCCATTTCAGGAGGTATTCCGAAACTTCAATATTTAGTATCTATGAATATGATGGACATAGAAGGTATTTTGAAGGAATCGAAAAGCCAGAAATTCAGTTTAAGGTCCAACATAACTGCTGACATCACTAATTGGTTGAAGATGAACTTAGATGTGAATGCCGTGAGACGAAAAACAAATAAAAACGGTCCGCGTGGTGGGGTTGGAACCATTATAGCAGATGCGATTACTTATAGCCCTACCTTGAAATTGAAAGATGAAGAAGGAAACTGGCTGAGAGATAATATCAACTCAACCAAAGATAATCCTTATGGTCGATTAACTCAGGACTTGGATGAAAGTTTCACCAATTACCTGGCTGCAAATCTACAGTTTATGGTGCAACTGCCTGTTAAAGGCTTGAGTATGAATTTCCAGGGTGCCGCTCATTACAAAGACTACAAGAATCGTTGGATGAAATCCAATGCAAACGATTTACGTGCTCAGAACAATTCTGCAAACAATAATCAGAACGACAGTTTTGACTGGTATAATGTAAATCAAATAAACTATGTGAGAGAATGGAAAGACCATAAGTTGAACCTCATGGGAGCAATGGAGTTATCACAATCAACAACTACAGGGTTGTCTAATGAAGTCGCCAATCTAAGAACAGAATCCGTTGAATTCTGGAATTTGAGTTTAGGAAATATGAACCTGTTCAGCAATTCATTCTCACGCTCTTCATTGGTTTCATTTATGGGACGTGCTATGTATCAGTTCAAGGATAGGTATCTGCTGACCGCGACTATCAGACGGGATGGCTCTTCCAAATTCCAAGGTAAGAATAAATGGGGGAATTTTCCATCAGTTGCCGTTGCCTGGAGAATGTCAGAAGAATCTTTTATAAAGAATCTCAATATCTTCGATGTCCTGAAACTGAGAATGAGCTGGGGTAATACCGGTAACCAAGCTATTGGTGCTTATTCTACTTTAGGACTTTTAGCTGAATCAAAGTATGGTTGGGGAGGTACAAGTGATTACCCCGGATACGGAGTTTCCGGACCTGCCACTCCCAACCTGACATGGGAAAAAACCACTCAATATGATTTAGGTTTAGATATGGCATTTGCAAATAACAGAATTCTGGCAAATATAGACGTATATCAAAAGAATACGACGGGCTTATTGCTGAAGAAACCTATACCTTACTATGATGGCGGAGGAACCACTTGGGTAAATCTTGGTGAAGTGAAAAACAGAGGTCTTGAGTTCTCCTTAACCGGAATCCCCATTCAAAGCAAGAATTTAGTATGGGAAAGTACATTCAATGTATCCTACTCAAAGAATGAAGTCGTCAGCTTAGGAGATGAAACGAGGTTGCATCCGGGAACAAAATTAGACCAAGCTTCTCTCAATACAGCCGTACTGCAAGTAGGAAAACCGCTAGGTAGCATCTACGGATACATTTGGGAAGGTTTATGGCGCACTGACGAAGCAGACGAAGCAGCTAAATGGGGACAAAAACCAGGAGATAATAAATTTAAAGAGAAGAACGTGAATTACAAATTGGAATCTGATGATGCAGATATTATCGGGCAGGCATTTCCTGATGTTATATTAGGATGGAGCAATACTATCAAATGGAAGAATTTAGATTTCAACTTATTCTTCCAGGGTTCACTAGGAGCTGACCGTTTGAATTTATCACGCTATCTCACCAATGAAGGTATCAGTGATTCACGTTTCATCACCTCTAAAGAAGGTTATTATAACAGATGGACCCCCGAAAACCAAAATACAAAGATACCGAATCCGTTTAGTTCAACAATCAATTCCAGATTTGAAACTGCCCAATATCTCGAAAAGGCTGATTATCTAAGATTAAAGAATGTAAGCATTGCATATACAATTCCCAGAGCAAAAACAAAATTTGCAGATGTCAGAATCTCTCTGAGTGCTCAAAATTTATTTACGATCACTTCTTACACAGGATATGATCCGGAAGGAACAATGGATATCACAAGCAATGGAGGTAATAGTGACATTAATGCAGGCGTTGATGGCGGTTCATACCCATCACCAAGAACATTTACTTTGGGGCTTGGATTCTCATTTTAGTTTAACCAATAAAATAGATGCAAAATGAAAAAAATATTGATTTATAGCATATTATTATTTGCTTTATGTTCTTGTGATAATTTCCTGGAAGAAGATCCTCGTGGTAAACTTACCCCTTCCTCTTTCTTCTCAAGTCCGGAAGATTTGGATATGGCTATAACTGGAATGTATAACAAATATTACCAGACTAACGCCCGCGTCTTCAGAGCTATTTATGTGTGGTGTGCAGATGATGTGACAGCGCATAGTGGTGGTAATAAGTCGCGTTTCTCGGAATATGACCGGTTTAATTTCAATTCAGGAAACACTGATATTCTTGAAATGTATCAACTCTATTATCAGACAATCAAAGCTTGTAATTATGTGATTAATAATGCAGAAAGAACACCGGTTGAGAAATCTTTTCTGGAGCCGAGACTGGGACAAGCCTATTTCCTGAGAGCATTAAACTATTTTATGCTTGTACGTATTTGGGGACGTATACCTCTGGTTACAGAGAATGAGATAGATTACAATACCCCCAAAGCAGATGTGCAGAAAATATATGAATTAATAGAATCGGATGCATTAATGGCAGAAAGAATGTTGCCGGATAATCATAAGATAGCACCCTATTTTCAGAACGGAATCAATGTAGCCCCTAATAAAGGTGCTGCTAAAGCTTTATTAGCCTCTGTATATATGACAGAAGCAGGCTGGCCTCTGAAAAAGGGAGCAGAATATTACGATAAGGCAGCTGCAAAATATAAAGAAATTATTGAGAATGAAGCTACTTATGGTTATAT
>OHRJ01000489.1_pt1 | contig 9609 bp, 9 predicted proteins | sample 1578401 | NCBI WGS metagenome assembly OHRJ01 (sample SAMEA3879520, study PRJEB24766) | human gut metagenome | biome: human-associated habitat; feature: feces | place: USA | collected 1985/1987 | reverse complement strand
CGGGCTGGTATAATGCGCGTTCAGGGTGGATGCACGGGCAGCTTCGTATTCTTCCTGCGTCAGCAGGGATTTCAGCGCGCTGTATTCGCTGTGCCACGCCTCGTTGCGCTCGTCAAAGGCTTGCGGGAAGCCGCCCCAGCCCACATAGCGGGACAGCACTTCCTGTTCCTGCGGTAATGCCGGGCGATGCTCGCTTTCGACCATCTTCAGCACGGAAATGGCTTCGATGTTCGCACTGAATTTCGCCTTTGCGCTGCCTTCTCCCAAATGTTCGTCCGCAATGCGGAAGTTTTCTGCCGCTGGCTGTTCAGGCGCTGGTTCGCGCTGTTCGGATGCGCTGGCGGACAAATCAAGCACAATATTCCGCAGCGCAGTTTCTGCTGCTGGCAGGAAATGTGCGTTCCGTTCGTCCGCTGCCAGCAGCCGCTCAAAGCGCGGCAGACTTTCCGCTCGGAAAATAGGATAGCGCTGGGACGGGTCGCGCAGCTGAACGCCGAACGCACTTTTTGCCTCGATCACAAAGGGCGTGCCGTCCAGATAGACCGTATCGCCAACCGCATAGGCAGCCGTTTCGGATGATGCTGGATTTTCAGCGGCATCAGCAGACGCGGCGCTTTCCTCGGCGGAAACAGATTCGTCTGCTTCTTTGCCTTGCTCCGCCCGATTTTCATCGTCCACATCCGGCGCTACTTCCTTTGGGAGGGCATCTTCGTCTGCTTCTTGTCTGCCACGGTCGGCGGCTGCATCCTGCGTCAGGTACTGCCCCTGGCGAATCAGCGTGTCAATGCGCGCCGCCGCCTTCGTCCACTGCATTTTGACAGGCGCGCAGCCGTTTTTTTGCAGCACAATGCCCTTGCTGTCATGCGCTTCATTGCTGCCATCCGCACCGGATACCGCAGGAGAACGCCCGCCTATGCCATACTCGTCTTTGAGGAAATTTGCTTTTTCGGTCATCGAGCGTGCAGGCGTTTCGGTGAAATACTGGTAGATGCGCCGTTTGCCGCCCGACATATTGCCGCCGCTGCTGAGGGTATCGTCGATTTCATCCTCCGTGATGAAGCCGTCCGGTTTGGGACAAGCAGGGAGTCATAGCCGCGCCGCGGAAACGCCAGCTCTTTGAGCGTGTTCAGGACAGCCTCCGGGTTGTGGAAGGGAAATCGCAGGAGGTTCCGATTTTCCCGCGCATCTTCCGCAAACTGCGCTGCTTCTGCTGTCAGCCTTGACAGAAATTCCGGGTTGGCAAGCTGCTCCGTCAGCCGCGCTGTTTCTTCGGGGAAGCTGCTGCCGCGAATGCTCTTCATGGCGGGAAAATAGCCTTTGCCTTTCTCCGCCATATCGTGGTACATGTACCAAAGTCCCTGCGCTGCCATTGAACGCTCATGCACCGGAGTCTGTGCCAGCTCCATCATCCCCAGAAATTCGCCGGATTCCAGCAGCTCCCCGATGCGCCGTGCGGCATCCGCCCATGCAATCCGCTGCGCATTCGGTACATCGCGGGCGCTTTTCCCGCTGGCAATCCGAATGCCTCTTTCGTCATACCACGCGCTGTACGGTTTGCCCATGTACATCAAGCCGAATCCGCCGTGATAAATCCGCGGAAGGCGCTGGGCAATGGTTTCAGGCGAAAGCTGCTTGGCAAAGTCCGCCGTGACCTTCATCCGATGGTCTGTCGTATTGCTGCCGCTGCGCAGAAACTCATCCACCACTTCCTGCGGTACAGAAAAAGCGAAGGGTGCTTGCGCACTCTCCGCCTCAAAATTGTCCACCAGTTGAATCTGCTCGTTTTCTGTCGGCAGGAAAAAACTCATCTGCTCCAGCTGCGGCGTATAACCGCTTAGCTGTAAATCAGCTCCGAAAGAATCATTTCCTCCGCCTGATGTTTCAGGCTGTTCATCTGCGCCGCCCAGCGCATCGGGTTCTCCGCCTTCATGTCCTCGGTCACGCCGCTCTGCTTCGGCAGGGTGTGCATCAGGCTGTTCAGCCGATTCTGCGCGCTCTGCTCGATTTCGTGCAGGTGCGTCATCAGCCGCCCGCTCAGGAGCAGCCGCGTATACAGCCCCGGACGCTCGCTCGCCAGATACTGCTGGCGCATCATCCCGTACTTGCCCAGCGGCTGCTGTTCCTCTTCGGTCATACCTGTGCCCGTATCTTCGACGATAAGTTTCAGGACGCCATTATTGTAGTCCGTTGTCAGAGAAACGCCACCGTTCTCCGTGAACTTGATGGCGTTGGACAGCAAGTTGTTCCCGATTTGCAAGATGCGTTCCTTATCTGTACATACAAAGGCATCCTTGTGGCAATGTATTGTCAGAGTCAGTCCTTTGTTTATGGCGATTGGCATAAACTCCGTTTCGAGCGTATGTGTGATTGCGGAAATCCTACATGCGGAGAAATTAGGCTGTTCCTTGCCGTTGTCCAGCCGGAAAAAATTCAGCAGGGTGTTCAGCATTTCACGCATGCGGTCAGAAGATTCCTGAATGTTTCGGATATATGTCCCGGTTTTATCCGTATTGCAGTCTTTCCGCATCAGTCCGGCATAACCCGTTATTGCCGTCAGTGGAGAACGTAATTCATGGGTGATGGTATGAACGGCTTTTTTACGAGAGGCAATCAGTGCCTCGTTTTGTTTGATAGACTGTATCTGCTGTTCTATTAAATCCGCAGTTTCTCGTTTGTACCGTTTGATACGGGTGATATTTCGGTGGATGATTATGTAAGAGATTACCAATAACAACACAACGAATCCTGTCAAGCCACCTATCTGAATAAACGATTGTTCCCGCATGGCTGTTATCTCAGCTTCCCGTTTCTGTATGTCTGCTTGCACCTTCTCATCCATTTGAACTACCAGTCCTTGCAGTTGTCTGTTGAGTTCCGCATTTCGTGTAGCAAGACTATCGGCGTGTTCCGACAAACGGCGGCTTTGCGTCTGTTGTTCAGCTATCATATTCCGATTAAGGGAACGGAGCATCGTAGTAGTCGCAGTTGGTTTCGCTTCTTCCTTTTTGCCAAAGATGCCTAAGAAACCATTGCGCTTGGATTTCTTGGGCTGTTCCTGCACATTCTTCTGCACGATTACAGGTACTTGACTGGTTATCTTATCGTTGATGGCTTGTTGCTGTTCAAGTATCTGCACGATTTGGCACATCTGCCCTTCCTTGTCTTCGAGAAAATGGCGTACACTGTCTATGCGTTCTACCGGATAGATAGCTTTGAACCGACAAAGCATACTGTCCATTGTCATACGCCGAGCATGGTAAAGTCCTAAATCTTCATCATCCCATTCCAATATCGTTTCACCTAATAAAGAAAACTCTATCAAATGAATATGAATATTGTTTACCTCTTTTCGAAATTCATCGATCTCTCGGTTTTTGGCTTCCAGTCCCTCCATGTCTCGCCATTCGCCAAGCCATGTGTACATGATGCCGCCTACCAGCAAAGCTATTAGTAGATAGCCTATGGAAGTCAGCATACGGAAGTGTCTTGTTTCAGCGTTATGTCGATTCATGCGTTATTGCCATTGATTATTGATAATACAGCCCGTAGGTCTTTATCGGCTTACGGGCTGTATGGTCTTTGAAGCTCAGTCTAATAAAGATGCTATATCAAATTGGATTATAGAACATCCTCAATAGACAATTCAAAATTTCTTTCCGATATCATATATCTTTTGTAGATGTTCGGTATTCAAAATTGCACCTTTCTCATTGACACTATTTACAAGATAATGGCCTCTGTTTTTCCATCCCCTATCTTGTGCAATGAGTTCAAAGGAACGCACTATGCCATCGAAAACATGAGGGTCTTCCAATTCTCCACACGAAAGAAGCATACATTCCTTAATAGGCACATCTTTTTTACCTATGATGAAAGAATAAAACTTGTCTATGGCTGCTTTTATCTGGGCAGGAAACGAGTACCAATAAAGAGGTGTGCAGAATACGATGACATCACTTTCTGCCATCAAAGATGCCAATTCATTGAAATCATCATTAAAAATACAGGCTTTATTCTCCTTGCTGAAACAATTATCGCAAGCTCTGCATCCTTGAATATGTTTATGCGCAGTATCGAACCGCATAACAATGTTGCCCGCTTCGGATGCTCCTTTCGCAAAAGCGTCCGCCATAAGGTCGCTGTTACCTCCCCGTCGTGGGCTGCCGGTTAAAATCAATATTCGCTTGTTCATATTATTTACTTTTATTTATTCACCCATACGGAAATCACCCACGTTGTCATGGCTGATAGTTATATCTTCGATGAGGCTTGTGCATCCTCCATGTTGCGGACACTGGCTACTGATGCCGAGATATATTTGATCGGGATATTCATTACGATACAGACGCACCATATGCCACTCTTTTTTGTCTAATGAATAGTAGCTGGCGATAGTGTGAGTATCGGAAGATATTTTCATATAGACCGATTTTGTGTCTATCTTATCATGGTTGTTGTCATCGGATGTACCTTGTGTTCGTACCGTCACGATGCGGTGGTTGCCATATTCATCCTGCTCAAAGGCAAGTTTCTGCCAAAGTGTATCGTTGACATACACAAAGAGGTCGGCGGCATTGTAAAGTCCCTCAATGGTGAATTCAGGAGTAACTTTGGCTGTCAACGTGAACGGTTTGGTATTGTCCGTTGGAATCAGCAATACGGGCAGTGTATTGTTGGACAGCTTACCTTCATTAGGATCACAGAAGAAATCAAGTCCTTCGGGGCAGCTGAATTTCAATCCTCCGTCTGTAAGTATAGTTACACATGTATCTGCGCCATTGATGGATTTGGTAAAAGTGACATCTCCCACTTTTATCTTACAGTCTGTGATTTGACTTGTTTCAACCTCTTTACCAGTCAAATCCGGTTCACTTACTTTGGTCTCATTGTGTTGCTGACATGCAGCTAAAGAGAGGCTTCCAACAAGAAATGCTCCATATAAAACGGTTCTTTTCATCTTTGAATCATTTATTATTCGTAATTTTGTGGCAAAATTAGGACTATTGGCGCAATCCCGCAATGGTGAAAATTAACCAATTCACTATGGAACAGGAACATCAACTAAAATCACTTCTGACTGAGCAGCAGTTTGAAGATACTGAAAATAAAGAATTTATGCTTGCTCAAGCAAGAGCGTGCGCAAATGGTTATGCTCTTGCAACAGAAGGTATAGCAGTTGTGTCAGATTTTCAAAACAACGAATGTCATATATATTCTGGCAGATTCGGTCAAACTATAATGGACTTCCCGGAATATATGGTTGACCATACATCCGCCTTTGAAAATACTGTTTTCAGCCACGCGAATGAAGAAGAGCTTATTCAACGTCATATACTCGAACTTCGTTTCTTCAACTTTATAAAAGAACTTCCCATAAATGAAAAGACAAATTTCTCGGCTTCGTGTATAATCAGTTTCTATCGGACAGGGAGTAATGAGACAATAAAAATATTACATACAACGAGATATTTTAGTTGTAGCAACGGTGGAAGTGTCATTCTCGGTCTATGCACTTATTCTCCATACTTTGGTTCTCATAACAAACAAGACGGTATTATTGTAAATCTCGTGACAGGAGAAACCGTTAGACGAAACGTGTACGAAGCATGCGACCGAAAAATCCTTAGTCGGCGACAACTTGAAATACTATCACTAATAGCGAAAGGGGTGCCCAGTAAACAGATTGCAGACAACCTAAATATTTCCGTTTATACCGTTAATCGCCATCGTCAGGATATTTTAGCTTCATTAAAAGTCGCTAATACTGCGGCTGCTGTAGAAATCGCATTAAGAATGAATCTTATTTAATGAGCCCTCTTGCTTTATGATTGGTTAAAAATCAGTGTTGTACCAGTTATTATTGGTTCGTAATTTTGCGGGCATATAAAAGCTAAAAAGATGAATCAATTTGCTGGTAAATTAGAATTGGAAGCAGGCATAACAGTTCTGCAAAATGAATGTGAACGTATTTTTAGTTCTGTGCCAATTCATTTTGGTAAAGGCGTTTCTCTTACACACGGAGCTTCTATTTATTGCACAGGAGTAGGTGATGACATCTATATCGGAGATAATAATATCATAGGAGGAGAACTTATTTTGTTTCCGGGAGCAAGAATAGGCAATCGTTGTGTTTTTGGTACAGGAACTATAATTGTCGCGGGTAGCTTTAGTGTTGGTAATGGTTGTGTCATGTCACATGGATGTACCATAACCCAAGATGTTCCTGATAATTCGTTGGTAGTAGGCCGTAGAGGATTGATATTCAACAAATAATAGTTAATTCCTATTGCTATTGATGCGAAAATTGGTTAGAAATCAGTATTGTGCACATCTTTTGTTCTATCTAACTTTGCAACCGCAAATAAATCACAAGGAAATTGCAATTTAATAATAATCAAATCAATATCATAATGAAAAAATTAGTATTTATCGCAATCATTGCAAGTCTTGTAATGGCTGGATGCACCCAGAAAGAACCAGAGAAAAAAGCGGGAAATTCTGACAAGAAAGCTACAACAGAAAACGTTGAACTCGCCACATGCGACATCAATGTAGGAGGAATTCGTTTTACAAAGTCGAAAAACGGCGGAGAGAATGGCATCACACTTCTTGGCGACACGCTCAAATTTGTGGCCGGTCCTCAAACTGATTATTTCCGTTCCCCGGATGGAAGCGTAGTCAATAACTCTGCGGTCATCTTCACAGAGGTTGACAACACCAAACCTTTCACTTTCACGGCTAAAGTGCAGCCTGAATTCACTGAAACCGGAACTTATTCGGCAGGGGTGATATATGCTTATGAAAACGACACACATTGTCAAAAACTATGTTTCGAGCAGGATGAGTATGGCGATCACCGAGTGGTGTCAGTTCGCACATTAGGCACCTCTGATGACAATAACCATCAGGCAATCACGGCTCCATACGTTTATATGAGATTATCCTCCGATGGCACAACCCTTGGTAGCTATTTCTCAGAAGATGGTAAAATATGGCGTATGGCCCGACTCTATAAGAATGACTTTCCTGAAAAATTGCTTATAGGCATCAGTTCACAGAGTCCTAAGGATAATGAACACACATGCCTATTCACCGAAGTATCTCTGACAGATAAACCTGTCGCTGACTTTAGAAAGGGTAATATAGCAGAATAATAAAACAATCTAATCATTTTCAAAGGCGCACACATATTCAAAATGTGCGCTTTTCTTATACCTTTAAACGATGAGTAAACATCCAATTATCGCAAATCGCACCGCTTTTCTCGTCATAGGTTGTCTTGAGGCTGCATGGGCACCTCTTGTACCGTATGTTAAACGTGCATTTAGTTTGGACGAAGCTTCCTTAGGACTTCTGATGCTTTGTACCGGGTTGGGTTCAATAATAGCACTTCCTTTATCAAGTTGGCTATGTGTGAGATTTGGCGCAAAACGAGTAGTTTATTTCTCCGGATTTTTAATGGCTTTTTCTCTATTGACGATAAGCCTATTGGCTAACTTCACCCTGACGGCTATAATGTTATTGGTATTCGGCGGTTGTACTATCACCATCGATGTTGCTGCTAATGTGAATGGTGTTGCAGTTGAAGGTCAGACAGGAAAACATCTGATGTCAGGATTTCATGGGGGTTATTCACTTGGTACGCTCATCGGTGCCGGTGTGATGAGTTCTCTTTTCGCATTCGGAATAATCCCTATGTGGTCGGTCGTAATATTTATGATATTGGTATTGGCTGCGATGATGGCCGGATGCCGTGACCTTCTATCCTCAAAGGTACTTAAAAGCAACGACCATCCGAAACAGGATGTGAATAAGAAATTTTATATTCCACCTATGGTGATAGTGGTCGGTTTGTTATGTTTTATCATGTATGCGTCGGAAGGTGCTGTAATGGGGTGGTCAGCAATTTTTGTTAGTCAAGAGCGTGGCATTGACATGTCCGTGGCCGGATTTTTCTATACCGCTTTTGCCATAGCAATGACTATTATGAGACTTTGCGGCGACAAGATCGTCGATCGATTTGGACGAAGGACTGTGATTAGCGGAGGGGCATTACTTATTTCCGCTGGTTTCCTGATTGTGGTATCAATTGATAGTGCGATCGCTTCTGTAGCTGGTTTTGCTATGGTCGGTTGTGGTGCGGCCAATGTAGTTCCTCAATTAGTATCTTTTGCGGCCCACATAAAAGGGATGGCAGTACACAACATCATTAGTTTTATTAATGCTCTTGGATATTCCGGCATACTTCTTGGTCCGGTTATAATCGGATTCATAGGAAAACGCTACGGTTTGCATGTGTCATTTATAGGTATTGCCGTGTTTGCTTTGATTGTTGCTATAATTTCATCTATAATATTAAGAAGCAAACAGATTACACTGCAAGTAGATTTGCAAAACGAAAGAGAAACTTGTTCGCTGTAATTCTGCAAAATAAGAAATCAGTGTGCAACGTATAAAAAAATTGCATTGCTTTTTTGTGTAACTACTCAGGTATCTAAATGTGCCCAAATGCTTGATTATCAACAGTAGCAAACTTGTTGATTTACTATATTTCGATGAAAATCGGGCATTACGCAAGATTGACCTCGTGCAATAGAGTTGATACTCAACGACTTTGCATAGCTGAGTAGTTACTTTTTTTGTTCTATTTTGTTAAATTTGTCTGTACCAACTTCTATCAGCACAATATCCAAAAGCGATAAGGATTATTATTGTGGGCAGTAACGAAAACAATAACGTTACTGCCCACAATAAAAGTTATATTTTTATCCCTTTCGGACGGTTTTCATTCTTAAACAGACCCACAGGTCGTTCGACAATGATATGGTCGGCAATGAAGTTGCCATACGGATATCGTTCATTCACCGGGCTGCGTATCTGCGGGCGCTTAGTGTGGTATGGAATTATTCCTTCTGTTGTTCCCACTTGACATACATCTCCCTTGAAAGTTCCACAATCTCCCGGCTCAACTTCACAAGGTCGATGGTATGTTTCTCCAGCTTGTAGAGCAACGCCATCGCCTTCTTCTCCGAAAAATGGATGCGCAATTCCTTCACGACGTGGTTGTAATTGGTGCCTATGCCGCGGAACTGGGCATGAAAGTCGGACAGCTTGGTACAGTATTCCAACATTGCTTTGTCCACTTTATGTACCCTGAACTTCTGTCCGAAGAAATGCGCCTTCAGAAAGACGGCTTTCGCATACACCTGTGATTCCTCGTACATCGTCAGGAACCTGTTCCATTCCACATCATCGAAGCGCACCATCACGCAGTGTGTCTTCGGATTCAATTTGGGATTTCTCCCGTACTTGCTCTTCTTTTTCATTCTTCTTATTCTTTTAATTTTATGGCTTGTCCATTGTCTAATCTTTGATTAAGGAACCCCGAAATTATCCGACTGCGGAGGATAATTCTGCCCACGGCGGTGAAGGTGTTTTCAGTTACTTAGAATTATTCGGGTAACTGAAAACATATCTTGCTGTGTCTTTGAGGACACAAAAATCCTCCGCCTGTCGGATTGATTTCCGAGTGTAATAACTCACTTTGTGTATCGGTCGAACCGATGGAGTGCATCCAACGGCTCAACCGATTCCACCGTAATCCCGTCA
>OHRJ01000481.1_pt1 | contig 9760 bp, 9 predicted proteins | sample 1578401 | NCBI WGS metagenome assembly OHRJ01 (sample SAMEA3879520, study PRJEB24766) | human gut metagenome | biome: human-associated habitat; feature: feces | place: USA | collected 1985/1987 | reverse complement strand
ATATGACGAAGGAACAGATCATGCAGGAAGCGGCGGCGCTTCAGGAGGAGATCAAATCCCATCGTCTGTGGCTTCACACCCACGCGGAAACCGGATTTGACCTGACGGAAACGAAGCCTTATGTAAAATCTGCACTTACGGAGATGGGTTATGCCGTCCATGAGTGTGGAAAAGCGGGACTTGTTACAACCGTCGGCAAGCCCGGCGGGAAAGTTCTGCTGCTTCGGGCGGATATGGACGCCCTGCCCATTGCCGAGGAAGCCGACGTGGATTTCGCCTGCAAAAACGGACGGATGCATGCCTGCGGCCACGATATTCACACCAGCGTGATGCTGGGGGCGGCGCTGCTGCTGAAGGAGCGGGAAGCGGAACTCCCGGGGCGGGTGCGGATCCTGTTTCAGCCGGCGGAGGAAAATTTTGGCGGGGCGAAAACCCTGATCCGCGCCGGGGCGCTGGAGGAGGTGTCGGCGATCTTCGGCATGCACAATGAGCCCGGCCTGCCGGTGGGCGAATTTGCCACCCGCGGCGGCGCGTTCTACGCCAACGTCGACCGCTTCGTCTTCAAAGTGACCGGGAAGGGGGCGCATGCTGCCCGCCCACATGAAGGAAGGGATGCGATCCTGCTGGCCAGCCAGCTGGTGACGGTGCTGCAGAGCGTGGCCAGCCGGGAGGTGAACACCCTCGACTCGGTGGTGCTCAGCGTGACGCGGATCCAGGGAGGCAATACCTGGAACGTGCTGCCGGAGAGCGTCGAGCTGGAGGGGACGCTGCGCACCCACAGCAGTGAAGTGCAGCAGCGGGTCAAGGCCCGGGTCAGCGAGATTGCCGCCGGTTTCGCCAGCGCCTTTGGCGCGCAGATTGACGTCTTCTGGTACGCCGGCCCGACGGCGCTGGTCAACGACGCCCGCTGGGCCGATTTCGCCAGCGAGGTGGCAGCCCAGGCCGGGTATCGCACCCACCATGCCGATCTGCATCTCGGTGGCGAAGATTTTGCGGTCTATCTTCAGCATATTCCCGGGGCGTTCGTCAGCATCGGCAGCGCCAGCGAATATGGTTTGCACCATCCGGCATTTAATCCGGATGAACGGCTGATTGCGCCCGCGGCGCACTATTTCGCCCGTCTCGCGGAAGAAGCGTTACAACACATTTAACGAATGACAGGGGAAGGGGTAGCTATGTCTGAAAATCGACAATTGCGTCTGGGAACGATATTACATGGCGCATCGGGAAATATGTCCGCCTGGCGTCATCCGGCGGCGCAGGCGGACGCCAGTATTAATTTTAACTTTGTCACGCAGACGGCGTTAAAAGCGGAAGAGGGGAAGCTGGATTTTATTTTTGTCGCCGACGGGTTATATATCAATGAAAAATCGATTCCCCATTTTTTAAATCGCTTCGAACCTTTAACGGTACTTTCCGCGCTGGCCGCGGTCACCCGGCGTCTGGGACTTGTGGGGACCTTATCCACTTCGTACAGCGAGCCGTTTACCACCGCCCGCCAGTTCGCCAGCCTTGACCATTTAAGCCAGGGACGGGCGGGGTGGAACGTGGTCACTTCCCCGCTGGAGGGGTCGGCGAAAAACTTCTCCCGGGCCCAACATCCGGATCATGCGCTGCGCTATCGCATTGCCGATGAATATCTGCAGGTGGTGAAAGGCTTATGGGATTCATGGGAAGAAGACGCCTTTGTGCGCAATAAGGAGACTGGCCAGTTCTTTGATAAAAATAAACTGCATACGCTCGACCACCACGGCGATTTCTTTAAAGTCGCCGGGCCGCTAAATATTGCCCGCACGCCGCAGGGCCGACCGATTATTTTCCAGGCCGGCGCGTCGGATGACGGCAAAAAATTAGCCGCGCGCCACGCCGATGCCATTTTTACCCATCAGGACTCGCTGGCCGAGGCGCAGGCATTTTATCGGGATGTCAAAAGCCAACTCGCCGCATATCAGCGCAGTCCGGACCAACTGCATATTTTCCAGGGCGTCAGCGTCATCGTCGGGGATGACGCCGAGGACGCGGAGCGGCAGTACCAGACCACCGCGGCGTTGGTCTCCATCGAAGATGCGCTGAATTATCTCGGGCGCTATTTCGAACACCATGACTTTTCGCAGTACCCGCTTGATGAACCGTTCCCGGATATTGGCGACCTGGGACAAAACAGCTTCCGCAGTACCACCGACGAGATTAAACGTCACGCCCGCGAGCGGGGCTTAACCCTGCGCCAGGTGGCTCTGGAGGCAGCCAGCCCGCGTCCGCGCTTTACCGGCACCGCCAGCGATGTCGCTGATGGCCTGCAACTGTGGTTCGAGCAGCACGCGGCGGACGGCTTCATTATTCAGGGCGGCACGCCGGAAACCTTCCCGCGCTTTGTGGATGAGGTGGTTCCGCTGTTACAGGCGCGCGGACTGTTCCGTCGCGACTATCCGGGCACCACCCTGCGGGAAAGTCTGGGTCTGGCGCTACCCGCTAATCAATTCCAAAAATAATAAAAGAGAATCACGCTATGCAGAAAACAACACTCTTGCTGGCCGTCGCGTTGGCATTTAGCGCCTCATCGTGGGGTCAGGACGTCAAGATCAATGGCACCGGAGTGAGCCTGGAGGCCAACAAAACGCCGATTCACACAGCGAAAAATCCGCAGGCCATTGCCCTGTTGCCGCAAGATCTGCATCTGGCGGTGCCGGGGAAATTCACCGTCGCGGTGGCGGCTCTGAACTCACCGCCGCTGACGGTCTTCGCCGATGACAACAAAACCCTGCTCGGCAGCGAGGCGGATATCGCCCGGCTGGTGGCGGAGAGCCTCGGCCTGGAAGTAAACGTGGTTCCCACTTCATGGGAAGACTGGCCGCTGGGGGTCACCTCCGGCAAATATGATGCCGCGATCAGCAATATTACCGTCACCAAAGAGCGGAAAGAGAAGTTCGATTTCGCCACCTACCGCAAAGACTCGCTGGGCTTCTACGTCAAAAGCACCAGTCCGCTGAGCAAGATTGACAAAGCGGAAGATATCGCCGGGCTAAAGATTATTGTCGGCTCCGGCACCAACCAGGAGGCGATCCTGCTGGCGTGGAACGCGGAGAACGTCAAGAAGGGGCTGAAGCCGTTTATCCCGGTCTACACCAAGGATGATGCCGCCCAGACGCTGGCCCTGCAGACCGGACGAGCCGACGCCTTCTTCGGCCCCAACGTGATTGGCGCGTGGAAGGCGGCGCTGTCCGGCAAAACCAAACTGGTGGGCAGCGTCGATGGCGGCTGGCCGAAAGCGGCGCACATCGCGGTAACGCTGAAAAAAGACAGCGGGCTGGTGAACGCCGTCCAGGCGGCGCTGAACGGGGCTATCGCCAGCGGGGACTACGCCAAAGTGCTTAACCGCTGGGGCGAAGGGGTGGAAAGCATTCCGCAATCGGAAATCAATCCGCCCGGACTGGGCGACTGACAGGAGGCGCGATGAGCGAAGCATTCCGCGATATTTCTCCGGAGGCTCCGGAGCTGCAGCCGATTATTAGCGGGCTGTTTGCCGAATATGCCGCCCGCTACGGCGACTATTTTTCCCGCGATGCGGAAGTGGAGTTAAGTGAGTGGTATGTGCCGCCGCAGGGGCTGTTTATTGTCCTTGAGCGTGAGGGCGAAATTATCGCCACCGGCGCGTATAAGCCGAAGGATCGCCACACCGCAGAGATCAAACGTATCTGGACGCACCGCCGTCTGCGCCAGCAGGGGCTGGCGGCGAAGGTGGTCCAGGAGCTGGAGCGACGGGCGGTGCTGGCCGGGTACAGCCATATCTACCTGACCACCGGTTTCCGTCAGCCGGAGGCGGTAAAGCTCTATCTCAGCCAGGGGTATGAGGCGCAGTTTGACCTCACGAGAGACCCGGAAGAGTACAGTCAGCCGCCGTACGATGGCCGGCTGCGGTTCACTAAAGCGCTGGCGGTGAGCGCCTACAGCCACAGCGCCTGAGGAGGCATTATGCATTCATCTGAAACGATCAAAGTGGTGCCGGCGCGCTATCCGCTGCGGGTGGTCGGGGCTCTGGTCGCCCTGCTGGTGCTGGCGGTGGTGATCCAGTCGGTGGCCTTTAACCCGCGCTGGGAGTGGGGCGTCTTCGCCCGCTGGTTCTTCGACCCGGTGATCCTCGAGGGGCTGGGACAAACCCTGCTCCTGACCCTGCTCGGCACGGTGTTAAGCGTGATCTTCGGCGGCCTGCTGGCGCTGGCCCGTTTGTCCTCATCGTGGCTGCTCAGCAGTCTCGCCTGGGGCTATATCTGGCTGTTTCGCTCGCTGCCGCTGATTGTGGTGCTGATCATTCTCTATAACTTTTCCTATCTCTACGACACCCTGTCGCTGGGGATCCCGTTTACCGGCGTGACCTGGGCCAGCTATCAGACCATTAACGTGCTGGGGCAATTCTCCACGGCGGTGGTGGGCCTGACCCTGGTGCAGAGCGCCTATACCGCGGAGATTATTCGCGGCGGCTTTCTCGGCGTCGACCACGGGCAGTATGAAGCCGCCGCCGCGCTGGGGCTACCCGCCTGGCGGCGCACGCTGCGCATTATTCTGCCGCAGGCGCTGCGCACCATCCTGCCATCCGGCTTCAACGAGATCATCAGTCTGGCCAAGGGAACGGCGATGGTGTACGTCCTGGCGATGCCGGAGCTGTTCTACACCATCCAGATGATCTACAACCGTACCCAGGAGGTGATCCCGCTGTTGATGGTCGGCGCCGTCTGGTATCTGGCGATCACCAGCGTCCTCTCCGCCATTCAGTATCTGGTGGAACGGGGCCTGGCGCGCAGCGAACGCCGCTCGGCGGTAAACAGCGCCCGCAGCAGCCGAACCACTCAATCCGCACGTCAAGCGCAGCCGCAGGAGGCCGTTCATGCCCAGCTCTCATAATGGCCATATCTCTATCACCGGAGTCAGCAAATACTATGGCCGCCACAAGGCGCTGGACGATGTGTCGCTGGAGATCCCCCCGGGCACGGTGACGGTGATCCTCGGCCCTTCCGGTTCGGGCAAGTCCACGCTGCTGCGCACCATAAATCACCTCGAACGGGTCGATGAGGGATTTATTCAGATTGACGGCGACTATATCGGCTATCGCCGCAAAGGCGACAAGCTGTATGAGATGAAAGAAAAGGAAATTCTTCGCCAGCGGATCAACGTCGGCTACGTGTTCCAGAACTTTAACCTGTTTCCGCACCTGACGGTGCTGGAGAACCTGATTGAGGCGCCGATCGCCCACCAGCAGGTCACGCGCAAAGAGGCCATTGCCCGCGCCTATGAGCTACTGGACGTCGTCGGACTGCGCAATAAAGCCGACGCCTGGTCGCGGCATCTCTCCGGCGGCCAGCAGCAGCGTATCGCCATTGCCCGGGCGCTGGCGCTGAACCCGCGGGTGATCCTGTTTGATGAACCCACCTCGGCGCTGGATCCCGAGCTGGTGGGCGAGGTGCTGGATGTGATCAAAAAGCTGGCGCGATCGGGCACCACCCTGGTGGTGGTCACCCATGAGATTGGCTTTGCCCGCGAGGTGGCCGACCAGGTGGTGTTTATGGTCGACGGCAGGATCGTCGAGCAGGGCAGCAGCGACGAGGTGCTCAACCATCCGCAGCATCCGCGTACCCGGCAGTTTTTATCCAGGGTGCTGCCGTCATGAACAGAGCGCTAATGACCCTTGTTCTCAGCGCTTTTGCCATGAGCGCTTACGCGGCGCTGGATCTGCGTGCCAATGAGCAGCCATTGCCGGTCACCCGCGACCCGCAGGCGATAGCGAAAATTCCGCCGGGCTATCGCTTCGTCGAGCCGGGGACGCTAACGGTGGCGATCTCGGCGCTCAATTCGCCGCCGCTGGCCCTGCTGGCCAGCGACAACCGCACGCGGATCGGTAGCGACCCGGATATAGCCCGCCTGCTGGCCGGAAGCCTTGGCCTGAAGCTCAGGCTGGTGCCCACCGCGTGGGAGGACTGGCCGCTGGGCATCGCCTCCGGCCGCTACGATGTGGCGCTGATCAATATCGCGGTGACCGAGAAGCGCAAAGAGAAGTTCGATTTTGCGACTTACCGGGTGGACTCCCTGGCCTTCTCGGTGAAATCCACCAGCGATATCGCCGCGGTAAACGGACCCGCCGATCTCGCGGGGCGCAAAGTGATCGTCGGGTCCGGCACCAATCAGGAGCGGATCCTGCTGGGCTGGAACGAGGACAACCGCGCCGCCGGACGGCCGCAGGCCCAGCCGGTCTACCTGACCGATGATGCCTCCGGCAACCTCTATATCCAGTCCGGGCGGGCGGATATCTTTTTCGGCCCGCAGTCGGTGGCAGCCTATAAAGCGGCGCTTAACGGCCAGACCCGGGTGGTGGGCCTGGGGCCGAAAAAAGCGTGGGTGGCGACAACCACCAAAAAAGGCAACGGCCTGGTCTTTGCCCTGCAGGCAGCCCTCGACGGGGCGATTGCCCGCGGTGAATATCAGCAGGTGCTGGCGCGTTGGGGGGAGCAGGGCGAAGCGGTAGCGCAGTCGGTGGTCAACCCGCCGGGGATAACCTACTAACCCCCAGTGGCATGGTGTGCCGGGTGGGTGAGCGGCAAATTTCTGCCTACACTTAGGCTTTACCCTGGAGGCCGACCATGATAACCGTTTATGGCGTGCCGGGATGGGGCTCGACGATTAGCGAGCTGATGCTCTCCCTGGCCGATATTCCCTACGAGGTGGTTGACGTGGAGGGCTTTGACCAGCCCGGTCCGGCGCGCGAGCGTCTGCGGCAGATTAATCCACTGTGCCAGGTGCCCACCCTGAGGCTGGCCGATGGGAGCATCATGACCGAAACCGCCGCCATCGCGCTGATGATCCTCGACCAGCGTCCCGATCTGGCCCCCGCGCCGGGGACGCCACAGCGTCCGCAGTTTCAGCGCCTGCTGGTCTGGCTGGTGGCCAATGTCTATCCTACCTTTACCTATGCCGATTACCCGGAACGCTGGGCGCCCGCCGCCGCGGAGCAGCTGGTGGAGAATTGTCGCCAGTACCGGAAAAATCTCTATCTCTGGTTCGAACAGCAGCTGGCCGCCGGGCCGTGGGCGCTGGGCGCGTCGGTAACGTTGCTGGATTGCTATATCGCGGCGATGTACCGCTGGGGACCCCGCCAGGCGTGGTTTGACGACCACGCGCCAAAATTCGCCGCCATCGCCCGGGCGGTCTGTCAGCGACCGGAGCTGGCCGCGGCGCTACGCCGTAACAAGCTGATTTAACGCACGCGATGCCAACCAGAACGGCCATTCTGTGGTAGCGTTATGGCTCTGATCACAAGGAGTCTTTGCTATGCCGCATGTTGATATTAAATGTTTTCCCCGTGAACTGACTGATGAACAAAAAACCGCGCTGGCCGCCGACATCACTGAGGTGCTGATCCGCCATCTGAACAGCAAAGAGAGCGCGGTCAGCGTCGCACTCACTCAGGTTGAGCCGGACGCGTGGCAGGCGGTGTGGGACAGCGAGATCGCCCCACAGATGGCGCAGTTGATTAAGAAGCCGGGTTATAGCATGTAGTTGCCACTGGCGGGCATGATGTCCGCCAGTGACACTCGGTCAGAACCAAATCTCCGTCTGCACGCCGAAGTTCCATGTCCCACCGGCGGTAAAGCCTTTGCTGCCGAAATCGTCGAGAACGGTTTATTCGTCGAGGGAGTTTGCCCGCACATGACGGCCGCTGGCGACAAAATTGCCGGTGCCAAGATGATGCAGGGTATTGAGCTTATCGTCGTCGAATTGCCAGCGTCCGGTGACGAACGCGCGCTCATCGGCGGCGGCAGAGACCACCTCCCCGAACAGGGTGTCGTACTGGGTCTGGGCCGCCGTCGCCGGCAGCAACCGGCACTCCATCCATGCCAGACATTTCTCCTCGATCAGCGGCAGCCCCAGCTCCGGACCGGTTACTACCGGGATCCCCCAGGCATTGAATTTGTCCTCATCGCGGCCGCTGACGCTGCCGACGGCGTAGGTCCAGCTGGCGGCTGCGACGCCGGGAACCACAATGCCGAAGGTGCCATTGCGCTCGATGATCTCCCGCGTCCAGGTGCTTTTATCCACCACGATAGCCACCCGCGGCGGGGCGAATTCCACCGGCATTGACCAGGCGGCGGCCATTACGTTGCGCCGGTCGGACGGGGCATCGTAGCTGGTGATCAAAATGGTTGGGCCGTGGTTGAGCAGGCGGCTGGCGTACTGCAGTTCAACGTGGCGAAAGCGGCTCATAGGCGTTCCTTGAATAATGGGTCGGTTGGCAGGTAACACGTTAAGCCGCAATGAAAATGTAATCAATACGTCATCTCGTCTGACTATAGTCGCCAGCACTAAGTCCCAAAGAGGATCACAATATGTTGGCTCCCCTGATGCTATCCCAGGTGAGCGTGCCCCGTCGGATGTCGACCGCCGGGCTGGTCTCGCTGTCCCGAAAGGGAGGGCGATGATGCGCACGCTGACCCCTATCACCCTGCAGGAGGTCTCTTTCGCCTTCGCAGAGACCCCTATTCTTGACCGCTTCACGTTGCATATCGAACCCGGCCGCATCGTGGCGCTACTGGGCCCTTCCGGCTGCGGCAAAAGCACGCTGCTGCGTCTGCTGGCCGGGCTGAGCGTGCCGGCCAGCGGCGAAATCCGCTTTGGCGACAGGCTGGTCGCCCGCGCAGGATGGGGATTGCCCCCGGAGCAGCGCGATATCGGCATGGTTTTTCAGGATTATGCCCTCTGGCCGCATATGAGCGTGGCGCAGAACGTCGCCTTTCCGCTGCGCATGCGCGGCGTCTCCCGCAGCGAACGCGAGCGCCGGGTCAGCGAGGCGCTGGCGCGGGTAGGCCTCAACGGCTTTGCCGAACGTAAGCCTTCAGGCCTCTCCGGCGGTCAGCAGCAGCGGGTGGCGCTGGCGCGGGCGATCGTCGCCGCGCCGCGGGTGCTGCTGTTTGATGAACCGCTCTCCAACCTGGACAGCGAACTACGCGAATCGCTGTGTGGCGAAATGAGCCGCCTGCTGCGACAGCTCGGCATCACCGCCCTGTATGTCACCCATGACCGACGTGAAGCCGAGCTGTTAGCCGACCAGATTGTCTATTTATCCGCGGGCCGCGTGGCCGCTGTCCGCGCCGTTACGCCAACCTCAGGGGAAGTTGCATGAACACCGTTATGACCGTTAAGAAAGGAGTGGTACTCGCGATGGCTCTCTCCGCCATGATGCTCTCCAGCGCCCATGCGCTGATCGTTTACACCGCCGGACCCGGCTCGCTGGCGAAAAGCCTGGCCAGCGGTTTTGAACAACAGACCGGGGTGAAGGTGACCGTTTTTCAGGCCACCACCGGCAAAGTGATGGCCCGACTGGAGGCCGAGCAGGCCAACCCGCAGGCGGATGTACTGATCTCCGCCTCATGGGATACCGCCGAAGATCTGCACCAGCGGGGCTGGTTGTTGCCTTTTGCGAGCGCCAACGCCGACCAGGTACCGGCGAACCTGAAATCGGCGGACTATATCGCCCAGGGCGTCTCCGCCCTGGGCATTGTCTGGAACAGTAAAAGCGGCACCCCGGAACCGAAAGAGTGGCGGGATCTCACCCAGCCGGCGTTTAAAGACAAGGTGACAACCCCCGACCCGGCGCTCTCCGGCGCGTCGCTGGATTTGCTGATCGGGCTGCAAAACAGCATGGGCGACCAGGCCTGGCAACTGTTTGACGATCTGAAAAAGAACGGCATGGTGGTCAGCGGACCCAACGCCCAGGCGG
>OHRJ01000479.1_pt1 | contig 9826 bp, 4 predicted proteins | sample 1578401 | NCBI WGS metagenome assembly OHRJ01 (sample SAMEA3879520, study PRJEB24766) | human gut metagenome | biome: human-associated habitat; feature: feces | place: USA | collected 1985/1987 | reverse complement strand
TATCGAAACGGGAGACGATACGCGACAGCGTCATGTTGATGCGTGTGCGTGAACCCATACTGATGTCCCGCAAGTCGAGCGCGGGGCTGTAAGAACCTACCATCGGCAGGGGCGTCAGCAATATGTCGGTGGCTTCGGCAGGGTCCAGCAACGGGGTGGTGAAGGTGAGGAAGTCCGTCTCGGTCGGTACACCCGCCTTCGTCACGACGTTGTAATCCGCACCCGGGGAAGTCTGTTCCAGCGGGGTGAAGACGGTGTATTCCGCTCCGGCTTTCAGCAGCTTCGGCTGGTTGGCGATGCAGTAGAACTTGGTGAACAGGCCTTTCTTGGGGCGCAGGGTGGCGAGTGCCACGTTGTTGCCTTCCACGGTCAGGATGATTTTGGTCGCGTTGGGGACGGTGGAACCATCTGCGCGGTAGCAGAACCGTTCCTGATAGGTGTACGGGCCTTCCTCCTTGTCCGAGGAGAACACATAGATGTCCAGTGAAGTAATTTCGTTCTCTTCGGTGGTGGCGATGGCATCGTCGGCACGGGTGGTGGCGGCATGGGCGTTAGCGGCACGGGTATCGGCGCCCGCCGTCTTTATGTTCAGCTTGTTCTGGAAGCCGAGGATGACTTCGCGGCGTGTGGGGTCACCGGCCAGCGGGTCATCGCCGGGAGTGGTTGCCGGCAGCACTTCCGCTTCGCTGCAACCCGCAAGTGAGAGGGCAAGCAAGCCTATCACCCATGCGGAAAACTGTTTTCTGTTTTTAATCATGATCTTATTGTTATTAATCGGTTATTTACTGAATTAAGGAACAACGGCAGGTGCGGCAGGGCTTACCAGCACTGTCACGTCTTCCATGCCCGAGATATTGTTTTTCAGCACAATCGGTGCGGCAGTGAAGTCGGTGACGGAATCTTTCACGGTCAGGGTGAAAGTCTGATGTCCGGTGGCATCCGTCGGATTGTCTCTTGTAAAGGCAGAAGTCTCTGCAACGGTGAACCAGGACGACAATGTGCTCGCCGTCACACCCTGCGGGGAAGTCACCTTCACTTCAACGGTGGTTGCGGCGGTGCGGGGCACATCGGTAATCTTATTGTCGGCGTAGGCGGCTCCGCCCGTAGTGCCCGTCAGCTCAATCGCCGTAATGGCAGACTCAAGCAGTTCCACCGTCAGTTCCAGTTTCTTGGTGTCGTCACCCAGACTGATGATTTCGAACTTGCTGTTCGCGTCACTGGTTGCCGTCACATCCTTCAGCGTGAGCGTGTAATACTCCTCTACCGGAGTCATTGCATGCACATCCGTGTCGGGAGTTCCGGTGGCACTTGATACCGGACCTGTGGTAGCTTTCGATACCTCCAGCCAGGGAAGCGTGTTAGGCAACACCAACTTCGTGCCGAAGGGGCAGCTTGCCCCAAGCGTGATGCGGCTCTTGTTGGTTTTATACATCGTGAGCTTGTTGTTTGCCTTATCGTACAGGTTGAAGTTCCCCGTAGCCGCATCCGGTGTGGCGAAATCCAGTACCGGGGCCGTGGCGGGAGGCACGATGGTCAGTTTGGTGTACACCGATTCATCCTGTGAAGCCGATTCATTGGCAAGTGTCAATGTAACAGGAACATACGGTGCATCAGCAGTCAGTGTGTATTTGAAGGTCATGGTGGTGGTAATCACTCCGTCCACCACTTCCGACTGATAACTGGCAACGTCATGTGTCAACCAGTCGATGTCCCATCCGGTTGTGGTGCTGAACTTCGGCTGTACCTTGCCGCTGGCCGTGGCGGTCAGTGTGATGGTTTTCTCCGTACCGTCGGCGGTCACGCTGATTTCCTTGGTGGCGACAGGCGTGTCGGTTCCTTCCACATTCAGTGCAGTCACCACGGGCGCTGCGTTATCGGGTTTGATGATGACTCCGCCGCCACTGGTCCAGTCTACGATTTCGAAGAAAGCGGTGATGGTGGCTTCCATTACTTCCTTGATGTGCAGGGTGTAGCGGGTGTTGGCTACTACGTCCATGAACGTGGGATCACCGCCACCTTCGGGAACCCGTTGTATATCAAGATGGTACTCCACCGGAACGGGCTCTTTCTGCATCGGGTTCTGGTATTTGCCCTTGATGATGAGGAATGCCTTGTCCGTATCCTTGAGCGGATAAGTATAGAGGGCGCTTTCCGTCACTCCCTGGTTGGCTTTGGGCAGCATGAGGTAGCTGCCTTCGGCGGTGGGGTACTGGATGAGGCTGGCGGTGCGTCCGGCAGGATCAAGTTCAGCCAGCGTGCCCGGCATCACGGTGGATTGGTTCCGTCCGTTGCCCAGCGATACGCTTTCGATAATCAGTCCCGTCTTGGCGGATTCGTTGTCGATGTCGAAGCGGCTCACGCGGCGTTTGAGTTCGATGTTCACCGTGGCGATGTTGCCCAGTATCTTCGTCGTGCCGCTTCCGGTCATCACCAGCGGGGTGCCCAGGGCGGTGCCTGTCGGGAGGAGTTTGGCGGTGAAGTACTTTTCGAAATCTGTAGCTTTCGTGCCCTCAGTTTCGATGGCTCCGGTGGCGGCGTTGGTGGTCACTGCCGTCAGGGGAGCGATTGCGGTTCCGTCAGCCTGGTAGAGCGTGGTGCTGTTTGCCACGCAATACAGTTTCAGGTTGGGGATGCCTTTCAGCTCCGTGGGGAAGATGGATGCTTTCCGGTCGGTTCCGGCACCGCTCAGTTTGAAGGTTTTGGCTGCGGTGTTGTCTTCCGCGGCGGCTTTCCATGTTTCCAGGTACTGGTAGTCTCCGCCGTCGGCGGTGGCGGCAAACACATAGATGTCCAGATTGTCAATCTGGTTTTCACTCTCGGAGGCGATGGCGCGGGTGTATTCCTGCGACTCTCCTCCGCCACTGAATACGAGACGGATTTCTTTGCCTTGCGCTCCGTCTGTGGGAGCGTCGTCAATCCCCAACTCGTTCTGGCTGCATCCCGCAAGCAGGGCCAGCAGGGCGGGCATCCAAAGCATGTTACTTTTTTTTATCATTTGTCTATACTTTTATTTGAAAGTTAATAATCTTATTATAAGGCTTTTATCGGCCCGTACTGTTACAGCACCCGTAAACGGTCAGTTACGCCGGTCGTAATAGTACTGTTACGCCACCCGCAAGTGACCGGTTACGGCACCCGTAACAGTACGGCTACCGGTTGCTGTTGCTTATTTTATCCCAACGGGTTTTCCTCTATGCCGCCATCTCCGCCGCTGCTACTGCCTCCTCCTGAGGGAGCCGTACCGATATAAATGGTCTTCGTCACACTGCACGGGGTTTTCAGCAGCGTCTTACTGTTGCCGCTGAACTGTGTGGTTACTTGCAGTTCATACGTGCCGTCAGCCAACTCGGCGGGGATAATGAATGTCAGTTTAGAAGGGTCGTTTGTCACCCAGAGGTCTTCGGTAACTTTGGTTTCCTTGTCCTTGCTGCTTGTCAGGGTAATACCCACCGTCGGGTCGGTTCCCGCTACCTTCAGCCTGCCGCCTGTAAGTGTGAAGGCACGTCCTGCGGTGGCTGAGGCATCCAGCGCGCGGGTGGAAGCATCCTGCACGCCACCGATGTACATGGCGCTGCCTTTCTCGCCGATAATCCCCACCGTGGTTTGCTTGATGGCTTCCCGCAGGTCGGCGCCTACGTTGAAGTTCACCACGATGGAGTTCTTTGCCGGGTTCCAGGTGGAGTTCTCTATGATGCCCCGGAAGCTGACGGAGGCGTAGTATAACCCTGTGTTCACGCTCACTCCGGTCATCAGCAGCCGCTTGATGACGCGCTTCTGCAGGTCGAAGACGTGGCGGATGGTTTCCTCACGCAGACCGGAGTCTTCGGCTTTCAGTTCGGCAATGATGCGGTTTTCGTCCGCGTTGCCGATGGAGACGGGGACGAGGATCATGTCCTCCTTGTTGTCCACGGTCACGGTGTTGTCCGCCAACTGGCCGTTGATTTGATACTTGATTTCGTTTGCCATAATCTCTATGTTTTTATAATTAGTAATGTCGGTAAAACCGTAGTTCTGCCGGGTTGATAAATCAGATAATCAGGGCATGGGGAATGAGTTTCTTGGAGAAAAGCTGTTCAGCGGATTGATAATCCGTCGAAACGGGAGGGTATTTCACAAAAAAATCATTCCAACATGTCAAAGTACGAAAGTTCGTTTGACATGTTGGAATGATTTAAATATAGGGGGATGCTTAGTTTTTAAGCGACAATTAAGATTCAACTATCCACTTCTCGATATTCCGGGTTTTCGCGCTGAAGTTTATTCCTATCTTAAGAAGCTTTCGCCCGTCGGATGCAAAGGGAAGTGCATATTGCTTGTCGTTGATTTGCTGTAAAGCCTCTTCGGCAGTGCCATCCAGTTTGAATTCCATTATGTAAATGAATTTGTCCGTCTTCAACACGAGGTCTACGCGGCCATTGTTCGTTTTATACTCTACTTGGGTATAGAAGCCTACCAGCTTGAAGACGATGAAGAGTACATTTTCGTAATGCAGTTCCTGCTCGCGGATTACTTCGTAAGTGGTATCGGCAAAGAAACTCTGCAAGCGGCGGAAGAAAGAGTCGTAATCGCCCGATTCCATTTCACGAACAAACTTCTGAATCTCAAACGGAGTTTCCACCTTACTGACGTTGGTATAGAAAGGCACAAGGAAACGGATGAATCCTTCCTCTACTTCCTTGTTGGGGAAACCTAAATGATACGTGCCGAAACGTTCATCATACCCCTTTATGGTAAGATATCCGCTCTGATAAATCACCGGAATGGGGTTCGTGGATTCAGAGTCCACGCTGTTCAGCACCTGGACGTCAGTTTCTTCGTGCGCCATCCGTTCCAGGTCATAGTGGTGTTTTTTCAATAACTTCACCAGATAAGTGGGAGTTCCGGTTTCAAACCAGTAACTGTTGAACTCTTTGCGTTTGAAGGCGTTGAGCAGGCTGAACGGGTTATAAATACCAATAGAATTGTGCGTGAAATGGTAACCGTCATAGTTCTCCTTGAGTTCAGCACAGATTTTATCGTATGTCACTCCCCGGGCAGCGGCAAATTCATGCAGTTCGGCTTCCAGGTTCTCGTGAATCTCCCGTTCGCTGATTCCGCAGATCTCAATGTATTCGTTCCACATGGAAATGTCATCCAGATTATTCAGGTCGCTGAATACGCTGACTTTGCCGAATTTGGTTACACCTGTCAGCAGAGCGAACTTGATATAACCGTCCTTCGTCTTGAGTGCTCCATAAAAAGGTTTCAGAGTATCGCGGAATTGCTTTTGCAGTTCTTCGTTCCCGATAGCTTGCAGCATGGGTTTGTCGTACTCGTCCACGAGGATAACTACGCGTTGTCCCGTCTGCTCACAAGCTCGCTGAATGATGCCGGCAAAACGCAGGGAGAAGGAAGTTTCGGTCGGTCGGGTGCCATACAGACTTTCCCAATAGGCCAGATTATCATTCAGGATTTTCTCCAGGCTCTCCAAATTGTCATACTTCTCTATGTTGAGATCCAGGTGCAGTATGGGGTGCGTTATCCAATCCTTTTCCAGCTTTTCCACGGCCAGTCCGTTGAACAGATCCTTCTTTCCCTGGAAGTAGGCTTCCAACGTAGAGATGAGCAGGCTCTTGCCAAAACGGCGCGGACGACTGATAAAGTAGTAACGTCCGGTTTTCACCATTTGATAAATCAATGCCGTTTTATCAATATAGAAATAGCCATCCTCACGAAGACTTTCAAAATTCTGGATGCCGATGGGAAAAATCTTATCGCTCATATTCTTCTGCTTTTATACATCAATACACAAAAGTACTGATTTCTGTTTTATTCCCAATCGTAGAAGAGGTATTTATTTAAAAAGAAATCATTCCAACATGTCAAAGAACGAATGTGCTGTTGCCAGCTATGCCCAATGAAGGGATTGTCATTTCAAACGGTATTTGTTCAAGCGGATTTGCAATCCGCTTGTGTTTGGTATTAGGATTTGTAATCCGATAAGAATTAATTCTTTGTTCGGATGTGATGTGTCGGATTACAAATCCTGATGCTTAATATCGGTGGATTGTAAATCCGCCGGGACAGGCAAGTGGACCTATTCGTTATGAACAAGGACATAAGGGCGAGCCCCGCTTTTAGCCGGAGTTGAATACCCTCCCGTTGTAGATGAATATATTCCCATTGCTCTGGCATAACCAACATTTAAAGATTCTGAAGACCAATGACGTGCTAACTCATCATCCGCCGAATTAGGAAGAAAAATCTTATTAATATAATCAGAACTAGTCTTAAGCGTGCGACTGGTGTAATAATCTAAATCATTATACTCACTTGCTGTCCATCCTATAAGCTTGCGGTAATCCCCCATACTAGCCAGTCTCCACCCATCTCCTGCAGAACTTCCTGCACTTACTGCTTGCGACCACGTAGCATTGGAATAAGCTGGCATTGCCCAAAGTCCGTTCTGTTTATAAGGAGTTTTACCTTTATATACAGGAATCCTCATATATAAGTCTATCTGGTAATCTGGGAAACGGTAATCCTTAGCCGTGAATGTGTAATAATATAAATTGGGGTTATTGCTAAATGTTGCTGTACTTTTAAATGAAAGAGTAAATGCATTTTTAATACTACCGCTACTTCCGCTTTGGCTACCCGTACTGATTTCTGTGCGGGTATTAGCATTATTGGACGAACCTATAGATGCGAATGAATACCCTGTCGGAGATGTGAAAGTAAATACAAATCCGGTCTCTCCATAAGTTCCCCAGTTTGGATCAACATAAACATCTACATCACCTATACTACGACTGTAAGTGATACCACTTCCATCCCGGTTGCTGGTCACTGTAGGCAACGATGATTTAAAAGTAACCGAAACAGCCTGGCTCTTCGCTTCATCCGATAAATTCTTAGCATAGAGTGTTCCACCGTTCACATCAGTTAAAGAAAAACTGTTTGTTTTGTAGCTGATTACATAATTCTGCTCTTTCGTGGTAGACTGCGTTAAATTAGCCGTCACTCCTGAAGGTAGCTGTAATTTACTTCCGCCCAACGAATATACTTTCAGCGTAGCCGTAGAATTATAGGACGATTTCAACTGATACAAGTTCAATGATTTACTGCCTGATACGTAAGAATTTGCAGTGGGGTCCATGCTGTAAGCCGAAATTACAGGTGCCTGAAAGACTCTTATGATATTCACCGTCATCCCCATACCTCCGGCTGTATTGCTGAATACCAGTTGGGTGTCGTCGAAGTTCGGTGCATCCTCATTCAGCTCGAAGATGAAACTTACGGTTCCACTTTCCGGTGTACTGCGCGTGTCTGTCGGAGTGACAATATTCAGCCATGCCGGACACTTGCTTACGACAGGTTTACTGTAATTATCCATTGTGAGAGTGAATTGTCCTTTACTGATAGGCATGGTAAGCGTAGCAGTGGTAGCCGTTATATCTGAGAGGCTAAAGCCTGTTCTCGGATTCTCTAATTGCAGGTTATTGATTCGGTTGGGTAATAATTTCACCTTGACATCTCCGATTTTAGTCTCGTCCGAGTTGTTTTTCAGAGTTATGGAAAGTTCTTTCTCCGTCAGGTCGGTGGCATCCGTACCCGCCCACTGGAAAGTATATTCCTGTGTGGCGTGCGGGCTCGAAGTCGGCGTAACAGTAATTCCCGAACCGGTGGGAAGCTCCACTTTGCTGCCGCCTATGGAGGTGACGGTTATCTTGCCTGTAGACACCTTGCCATCGCTTGCCTGCACCAGATAAAGTGTATTTTCCACTGCGTCCCAGTTGTTGACCCCGTCGGGACTCATTGTGCCTCCTGTCGATTCTACGGTAGGTATGCCGTAGGTGGTATCTATCAATATCACTTCTTCGCCGCCCCCTGCTTTGTCTATCAGGCGAAGGATGCTGCGGGGATAGCTGTCACCCGTATAATCTTCATTGAAAGACACTTTATACTTCACTTGCTGCGTGCCGCCTGCACGCGTAGCGGTGACGGGGATTTCTTCCAGTTTCAGCCACCCGGTCTGCGGGCTGCCGCCGTAGTAGGTCAGTTTCGTTTCCACCCCGGCATTGGAACCGGTGGTGGCAATAAAGCTGCTGCCCTTCTTGAGTGCCAGTGTGACAATACTGGTGTTGACATCATAGGAGGTTTCACCGTCAGGCAACAGGTCGGACACGATGATGGCGTCCAATCCGTTGTCGGGTTCATAATCATCAATATAATCGCCAGTTTCCCAGTCCACCAGCCGGATATTCGCCTTTACCTCAAAAGGGTCGGCCTCGGTAATCTGCACCGTATAGCGGTGGTTATGGTTGATTTCAATGCGTGTGCCGTTGCCGTCGCTTACCCGTTCGAAGGGGATGCGGTAAGAAACCTCTTTCTTCCCGTCTGTCAGATTCACCGCATACAGTCCTTTCAATATCAGGAACCCTTCGTCCATTGCCTTGCACGGGTAGCAATAGAAGGCTTTGGTAGTGGTGCCTACGTTGGCGTTCAGCCCGTCGAAGGCGCGGTAAGGGTACGTAATGAGTTGTCCGGGTGCGGCGGGCACATCGCCTATGGGGCGAATGGGAAACAGCGTTACCCCCTGTCGCCCGTTGCCCATGGCAATGTCGGTAATGGTGAAATGCGATTTTGCAGCATCGTTCACTACATCGAAGCGTGCCACGGCACGGCTGAGCGAGACGTTCAGCCGCACGTATGTCCCCATGCTGTATTCCCGCAAGTCAACCGGCTGGCTGTTGGCACCGGCCATAGGCAGCGGGGCAAGCAGGATATCCGTATTGAAACCGGTGGGCTCCAATAACGGGGTATTCAGTTTGATGAAGTCGTTCTCGGTGGGGATGCCGGGTGTCGTTACCGCATCGCCCGGCACGCCTGCCTGTTGAGAACTCTGTTGCAACGGGGTATAGCCGGTGTACTCATGTCCTGTCGCATCATTCAGTTCCGTCTGGTTGGCTACACAATAAAACTTGGTGAACAGGCCCTTGCGGGGATAGAACACCACATTCACCCTTCCGGCTGCTTTATTCGATTTCAGGTCGAGCGGGGAAACACCCGCGGGCAGCTTTCCGGCCTCCGCACGGTAGGCGAAACGTTCCTGAAATGTGTAAGGCCCTTCTTCCTTATCACTGCCGAAAGCATAAATATCAAGACTTCCAATGCGGTTCTCATCGTCTTCGGCTATGCCGTCGCGGGTCATAGGGCGACTCTCCGGTGTGCCTTGTACCAGAATCAGCTTGTTTTGTAGTGAGATTACCACCGAACGGCGGTTGGGGTCATTGGCCTGCGGGTTCTCCGGTATTTCGGGAGTCCCGCCGGGCGTTGTTTCCACTTCAGAGGTGCAGCCTGTCATCAGGTATGGCAGAATCACCCATGAAAGGCACAGACAGAATTTAGCTAATGTTTTCATAATCTGTTACGTTTTATATGGTTATTAATTGTTGTCACTCTTTTACTCTTTCATTCTTCATTCCTCATTCTTCATTTTCCCCAGGTTCTTTCTCGCCTTTTCCGGCTCTATGCCCAGTGCCTTGCGGAACCACTCTTCGGCTTTCTTCCGGTCACCTTCCAGGTAAGCCAGCACACCGAAATCATTCCATGCACGCGGGTCGTCCTCCACCTTGCCCAGATATTGCCGGGCACTCACCGGGTCGCCCGCCATGATTACCGCCGAAGCGGCATTGATATTCGCCAGCGCATCGTCCGGGAAGTGATAGGCGGCTATCTCATAAACTTCTCGGTATTGCTCCGTGCCCGGACGGTAGAAAGCCGCTACCCGGTACATCTCCTGCAATGACAGCAGGCGGGGATGTGTGTATATCAGGCTTGCCGC
>OHRJ01000466.1_pt1 | contig 10295 bp, 9 predicted proteins | sample 1578401 | NCBI WGS metagenome assembly OHRJ01 (sample SAMEA3879520, study PRJEB24766) | human gut metagenome | biome: human-associated habitat; feature: feces | place: USA | collected 1985/1987 | reverse complement strand
TGGCAAATGTGGTCAAGCAGGCTGTCGATACCTTCGGCGGCATTCAGGTGCTCATCAACAATGCACAGGCTTCGGCCTCCGGCGTGCCGCTGGCCGAGCACACCACCGAGCAGTTCGATTTGGCCATCTACTCCGGCCTCTACGCCGCTTTCTGCTACATGAAAGCCTGCTACCCCTATCTGGCTGAGTCTCACGGCAGCGTCATCAACTTCGCTTCCGGCGCTGGCCTCTTCGGCAACTTCGGCCAGTCGGCCTATGCTGCCGCCAAAGAGGGCATCCGCGGTATGTCCCGCGTCGCCGCCACCGAGTGGGGCAAGGACGGCATCAACGTCAACGTGGTCTGCCCGCTGGCATGGACGGCCAAGCTTGAGCAGTTCAGGGACGCCTACCCTGACGCTTTCAAGGCCAACGTCAAGATGCCCCCCATGGGCCACTACGGCAACGCTGAGACGGAGATTGGCCGTGTCTGCGTCCAACTGGCCATGCCGGATTTCAAGTATATGTCCGGCGAGACCCTGACGCTGGAAGGCGGCATGGGCCAGAGACCGTAAAACGACATCATCTGCTTCCTTGCATAACGAACCCCCGCCTGCCGGATGGTGCAGGCGGGGGAATTTTTGCTCTGATTCCCATTCGGGTCAAACGAAGCGGCAGCAACCACGGTAGACATTCCTGAAGATTGGGACCCGCGGGCTAAGCAACAGCCCACTGGGCTGATTGCTTACGGCACTTCGTGCCGCCGCCCTGTTCTCGTCCTGTCCCGCCCACGCAAAAAATCCCGAGTCATTTGACTCGGGATTTTTGTGGTGGAGCATTGTCAGCAGCAGTCGAACCTTTAGGCAGGCATATCGTTGCTGCGGTCAGAGCGCTTCAAACCGAGAAACGGAGGCACTTCGGAACGCTTCAGCCCTTGCTCGCGTGCTTTTTTCAGTTGATATTCGTGCAGGGCAATGCTGTCCAGCAGATCACGCTGATTTTGGGAAGCTGCATAGTAATCAACGCCGAACCGTTTGCAGACTGCGCTGAGTTGGTCAAGCATTTCAATAGCAGTAGGGGACATTCGTTTGACTTCAATATCCATGGGAGCACCACCTTTCAGGAAAGATACGTATTGAAGAGCGAAAGCGCCGCATTGTCGGCAAGCATCAGCATGATCGGCCCGCCGGACTGTTTGGCAAAGACCCGGATCGCGCCAAAATCCCGGATATAATGTTTTGCAAGTTCATCCGTCTTAGCTTCAAAAGTGACGACGCCGTTTTTACCGGAATCAATGGAAAGCTGGATGCCGAACGCGATCATCATACGCCCGATGCCCAGATATTTTTTCTGAATGGTCAGCGTCGGGTTGCTCTCCGGGTGGCTTTCGATGTACTCAATATAAACGAACATGCTGGATTCTGTTTCGCGGTAAGCACCCAATGCTACGATTTCGCCGTTTTCGGTTTTAGCCGTGTACTTTTCCAGTGCGGGGTCACCGATGAACTCACTTGTCCAGTCGGTCTGCCAGCTTTCTTTGGTTGCAGCAAGGTCAGCGGGAGTTGACTTGTCAACCTCAATCGGAATCCTATTGCCCGTATCGGATGCTGTGACAAAATATTGCAAAGTCATAATGCCCACCTTCTTTCAGTTTTATTATAACGAAAGAACGATAGACTTTCAAGAAAGAAAATCGCAAAGAGAGTGAAAGCGTGAGAGCAAGAACCGTCCCGTGGCCACAAATTTTCAGTTGTTGAAAATTCTTGCTCCCTTTGGAACAGCTTCTTGTTGGGGCGTGCGGTGCCCCAAACCCTGCTGTTGAGGTTGCGACAAACCAGGAGTTATCGAACCGCACTTGTGATTTCTTCTAATGTGTCCTGGCGAAGCCACTTTCCAAATACTTGAGAATTCTTTGACGGCAGATAACCCAAATTCGTATATCCCAGCTTCTTCAAAAGGCTCATACTTGGAATGTTCTCTCTTTCAGTAAAACAGATAAAATCCCACTGAGGATAGTGCTTGTGTAAATACTCAATTAAAGAGGACAAGGCTTCATAGGCGTAACCGTTTCGGTGAACTTTATAAGAAAATGTGTACCCTAAAGAAATTGTGCCCTCGTTAGGCATAACGACAATTTCGCCAATCATGACATCCGTTTCTCTTAATGCAACACTAATCATAGTCGGCGATGCGATATTCAGGGCATTGTCTTTATTACGCTCGATCAAAGCAACAATATCCTTATAATCTTTCGTCTGGCCTCGTTGATATTTCGAGCATCGCTCGTTATTTCGATAATCAACCATCTGAATCGCATCTTTAGGACTTACATTTCTTAGTCTGAGCCGATTTGTTTCTAAAAAGATCATCTTCTCATCCTTTCACATTCCGGCTTATGGGCCGAGTAGCCCTTTCTCAAAACCTCCTGTAAACAAAAAACGTACCCGAACCCTTTCTCATAGAGAATTGGGTTCGAGTACGAACTGTATGGTGGAGCATCAGGGAGTCGAACCCTGGCACCGGTCTCCCGGCCTATCGCATTTCGAGTCTTTGAAATTGTTGGATGAAGCTGGTCCCTTGCGGCTGTCATTGGCAACTGAGGGCATTTTTGTAACCTCCAAAAAGGCACGTCACACCGCAATTTGCAGGCAAAAATTAGCCGCTTTTTGCGAAATGACGTTAGAAAAAGCCTTTTTCACACGGGCCGTCAGCGGCTGCATTTCAGGTGTAGTTGTGTTAGATGTCCGTTAGAAATATGCAGTGCTGCCGTTGCTGTGCCAGCTCACAGCAGGCTTCCCTGTCTGAACGCAGCGTTTCCCGAAAGCCGGGAGATGCTGCGTTTTCTCTTGCCCGCATTGGGCTGAAAGGGAAGCCGCCATGTCAACATTCCGCGTCAATAAAAACGTCAACTACACCGTCATGAGCAACCACCACCTGCAGGATAAGAGGCTGTCCCTGAAGGCCAAGGGACTGCTGTCCTATATGCTCTCCCTGCCGGACGATTGGGATTACAGCCTGAAAGGGCTGACCGTTGGTTGCAAGGATGGTCTGGACAGTGTACGCACCGCTGTTCTGGAACTGGAAGAACACGGCTATGTCCGCCGTCAGAAAGTCCGCAATGCCAAAGGGCAGATCATCGACTACGATTATCAGGTCTATGAATCGCCTGTCGAGGACGCTCCTGCCGTTCCCGGCAAGGAAGGTGAGCCGTCGGACCCGTCCGCAACCAAAAGCCCGAAAAGCCGCATGAAACCTTGTTCTTCACCATTTTTGGATTTTCCAAATTTGGCTGAGCCCAATTTGGAAAAGGCAACGCAACAAAATACTAATAAACAAAATACTAAAAGACAAAGTACTAATCTATCAGGGCCGACAGGCGAATCCGCAGATTTTGACCAGATGGAAGCACAGGTACGGGAGAAGTTTCGGGAACGTTTGGAGATCGACACCCTTGCCCAGCGGTACGACCCCGACAAGCTGGAGGAACTGCTGGACAACATTGTGGAGATGTACTGCTGTCCTCGGCAGACCCAGTATGTCGGCAAGCAGCCGCAGACCACCAATGCCATCCGGCTGCGGCTGGACAAGCTGACCAGCCAGCACATTGAGTACATCTTCGATGTGTTGTCCAACACCACCCAGCCCATCAAGAACATCATGGCCTATCTGCGCACCACCATCCTGAACGCCCCCACCACGATGGAGCACTACTATCAGGCGCAGGGCAACTGGCTGACAGCGCAAAACCGGAAGAAGTAAGTGCTGTTTTCCACAAAGACCATAACACACGTTGAAAATGCAAAGGAGAATTTCCATGAAAAGCACGAACGCCGTCCGCACCGAGATCCATTACGCACAGGTCGGGGAGTATCAGCTGCCCCTGCTCACCCTGCCGCAGACCGATGATTCCGAACTGCTGGGCAAGTATGGCCGGATGCGGCTGGTCTATCTCAAAAATCAGCGTCCTGTGCTGTACAACCGGATGTTGCTGAACGGTACGCTCTGGCCGCATTTGCTGGATGCCCAGAAAACGGCCTGCGCGTGGCTGGAACGCACGATGACCACTCTGTTAGACAAGTAATCCCGCGCCGGACAAAGAGCGCGCACAGCTTCTCTGGGTGGCCCATATGAACGGGCTGAAAGCGCAGGCGGAGGAAGTGGTGGTAAGGGAAGTCGTGTATGCAGAATGATTCCTGATAGCATCTGAACGGTATCAAAAGCCGATATTTTAGATTTTATTCTTGATTTTTGCGGAATGTTTGCAAATTTCAAAATCAAAATTTGACTTTCTGCCCAGAATAGAGTACACTGGATTCAGAAAATCATCTGGGAGGAATTGCGATGCTGCTTCAATTTTCAGTCACCAACCACCGCTCCATCAAGGACACGGCTATTATCAGCTTGAAAGCATCTACGGATAAAAGTCTGTCTGATTGCCTGATTTCGCCGGACGAGAAGAAACAGCTTGTGCCTGTGCTGGCACTGTACGGCGCAAATGCAGCCGGAAAGAGCAATGTTCTCCATGCCCTCCTGCTCATGCGGGAAATGGTCTGTGGCCGATATGCCAAGCTGCTGAAAGGCGAGTCCCTTCCGCAGGAGCCGTTTGCTTTCACTGACCAGCCTACACAGCCGACCAGCTTTGAAGCCATCTATTTTTATGGCGGCATCAAGTATGCCTATGGGTTCTCGTTTGACAAGTCCAAAGTCCTGACCGAATATCTCTATCACTGGCCGAATGGCCGGGAAGCATTGATTTTTTCCAGAGAGGGAAACAGCTACCAATTTCGTGAAAACATCCAAGAACAGCTTACGCTTTCTGGACGAACTGCTGAAAATCGCCTTTATCTGTCCAGCTCGAACGAGTGGAACTGCCCCCGGACTGAAAAGGCGTATCTGTGGTTCTTTGAAAAACTGACAGGCTTTATGGGAACCGAAATGCGGCTGGATGCTACATTGTCTGCCATCCGGCAGGGCGGCTCTGAAAAGAGCCGTATCCTGCATGAAATGCTGTATGCAGACCTCGGTATCAAGGACATCCGCATTACAGGCTCCAAGGAAGAGCCTATCATTTCCGCACTGCACACTCTCGATGCCGAAGATGGCACTTCTAAGGGTTTCTGGCTCCCGTTGGGGCAAGAATCCGTTGGAACACAGCGTTTCTTCTCCCGCATCGGAATGTGGCTCACCGCACTGGAATCCGGGGCTGTGCTGGTCGTAGACGAGATCGAATCCAGTATGCACCCACTCTTGACACGACATCTGATCGAGATGGTGCAGGATGCTGCCATCAACACAAACCACGCCCAGCTTATTTTTACTACACATGACACAGGGCTTCTCGACCTGACCCTGCTGCGCCGGGATCAGATCTGGTTTGCAGAGAAGAACGAAAAGACCATGCAGACCGATGTTTATGCTCTGACCGAGTTTTCTCCCCGGAAAGGTGAGAATATCGCCAAAGGCTATCTGCAAGGCCGGTATGGGGCGATTCCACACATGAGGAAAGAATTATTAAAGAGCGTATAAATATGGCTTACCTGAAACTGATGTTAGATGAACGGGAAATCGCTCATCTGAGCGAAGATGGGCAGTATCTCTGCGCCAATGAGGGCGTGCTACAGTACGACCTGCCCTTGAACCTCTTTATCGGCAGCAGCCGCAAAGTCCCACTGGTCGATGTGGTCGTCTGGGCAAAGAAGCGCATCTTTCCCCGGAATCGGATGGACTGCAAGGAGATTCTGGAGATGATGGGCCTGCCTGACTACAACGCGTGGGAGATCGTCAAGCGCACCAATGCCTGCCTGATGGAAGATCCTTTCTGGCTGCGCTTCAGCGAAGATGAGACCTTTGAGGATACCACGCGCGGTAGGGCAAGAAAGATCATGGCCGAATATCAGAAGCCTGCTAACACCAATTAGTATCATTTATATCATTGTTAGGGCAGAGCTCACCTCCCCTTCACTTTAAGTCAGCGTTTGTCGCCGTATATACTTGTTCTTCTCGATGTCCAGCTTTTTTAGAGCAGAATCCCTTAATCACCTTGCTTTTCCCTTAAAATGTAGTATATTTTAAGGGAAAGAAAGGGCGGTAAGGGCATGAGAGCATTCAATTACTCCAAAATCAAAGAGCAAAAATGGGATTCCGAGATTCTCGGCTATATTGCTGCAATCTATAAAGAAGCGGGTAAGCAGGAACTTTATCTGAAGCAGCATCCTGAAGAACTGGAACATCTGGTCGAGATTGCAAAGGTGCAAAGCACCGAGGCCTCCAATGCCATCGAGGGAATCGTGACCACCAGCACTCGAATCAAGCAGCTCGTAGAAGAAAAAACCACACCGCGCAACCGGGATGAACAGGAGATTGCAGGATACCGTGATGTCCTGAACCTCATTCACGAAAATTTTGATGTGATTCCGATTACGCAGAATTATATTTTGCAGCTGCATAAGGTCTTGTACAGTCATATGAACAACCCCATCGCAGGACGAACAAAGAATGTGCAGAATTATATCAGCGCAACTTATCCCGATGGCCATAGCGAAGTTCTTTTTACCCCGTTGGCTCCCTATGAAACGCCAGCGGCTCTTGACCGAATCTGCGAAGAATATAACCGTGTGATCGGGAACTTTGAAGTAGAACCATTGATCGCAATTCCTGTGTTCATCCATGATTTTCTCTGTATTCATCCGTTCAACGATGGCAATGGCCGGATGAGCCGCCTTCTCACGACCCTGGTGCTGTATCAGAACGGTTTCTATGTCGGGAAATACATCTCGCTTGAAGCCAAGATTGCCAAGAACAAAGACCTCTACTATTCCGCTCTTGCGCAGGCGCAAAGCGGATGGTACGAGGGCACAGAGGATGTTGTTCCATTCATCAAATATATTTTGGGAACCATTCTCTCTGCATACCGCGATTTTGAAGAACGCTTTGCCCTCGTGGAAACAAAACTTCCAGCCATTGAAGTTGTTCGGAATGCTACGAAGAACAAGATCGGGCGCTTTACCAAGCAGGATATCCGGGAACTCTGTCCTTCGCTGAGCCTTAGTTCCATTGAGGGTTCCCTGCGGAAACTCGTTGAAAACGGCGAGTTGAAACGCGTGGGAGCAGGCAAATCAACTGTGTACCTGCGGTTGAAGTAATCCCTTAATCGCTCCATCTTTCCCTTAAAATACGGCCAATTTTAAGGGAATCCGCATTAAGTAAGGGCTAAAGCAGTCCTATTTACTTGACTTTTTGTTGGTTTTCAGTATATTGATACCAACTGGTATCAACAAGTATCAGCTAATGGATACAACAAGACCCACAGATTGGATGCTCATCCCAATCTGTGGGTCTTGTTCATTTGAGTTCAGTCATCATCGTCCGGGTCAGGAACTTCCACCCACTCTGAAAGCTCTTCGCAGTAGTCCTCATATTTTCCGCCTTCGGTGGTCCTGATGCCGCAAGTAGTCCTTACCGCCATCTACACAGCAGAGACCACAGCTGCACCTCTCTGACTTCTTTCCCGAGATTAGTACAGAAATATGTCAGCAGCCTGCCTGTTTATTGTGCTTTTTGAGTGGTTAAGCAATGTCTCATCCGTATTGTGAGCATTGAATAGGGCTTTTGTCCGCGCTATAATAGAAGAAAACTACAAGGAAGTGTCATCATGCTCCACCCCGGACTGTACGAACAGGTCATCAATAACGCACTGAACCGCGAGCTTGCAGAGATCCCGGAAGCCCGCAAGTCCACTGCGCCCATCGACACGGCAGAGGCATCCAAGGTACTGGCGCAGTACCTGACCGAGGTGGTGCAAAAGGGTCTGGATAACGTACAGGACAATGGCGGCGGGATCGAAGCACAGATCGAGCTGGCAAACCAGATCGTAAGCACCATCCAGACGACCACCAAAGAAGCTGACTTTGCCGCGCTGGGCGTTGACCAGCGGGCAGAGCAGCTTCTTGCGCTTTTGCGGGAAAATGACCCTCGCCTTGCCGCCGGAAGAGCGGCCAAGGACATTGAGCGACCGGAAATGTCTTTGGCACAAAGTTCTCTGTTTACCGGTGCCATCCACGAACCGCAGATGTACACCGAGCTGAAAAAGGAAATCGTGTCTGCCGACCGCATCGACATGCTGGTGTCCTTCATCAAGTGGAGCGGCCTGCGCCTTCTCATGGACGAGCTGCGGCAGTTCACCCAGAACGGCGGCGAACTGCGCATCATCACCACCTCCTACATGGGCGCTACCGATGTGAAAGCCATTGAGGAACTGCGAAAGCTGCCCAATACGCACATCAAGGTCAGCTACAACACCAAGACGACCCGGCTCCACGCCAAGGCATATATCTTTTACCGCGAAACCGGCTTCACGACGGCTTATGTGGGCTCGTCCAACCTGTCCAATGCGGCACTGACCAGCGGATTGGAATGGAACACAAAAGTAACGCGGCGCGACCTACCCGAAACCATCGACAAGATCGCCGCTACCTTTGAGTATTACTGGAATGACCGCGAATTTGAATACTACGCAGAGGATCAGAAAGAGCGCTTGGCACGGGCATTGAAGGCGGAAAAATATTTCGACACCAACAATGCTGACGTCTACACCATGGACATCAACCCCTATTCCTACCAGCAGGAGATTTTGGACAAGCTGGAGGCAGAGCGCACTGTCCGTGGCTATACGCGCAATCTGGTGGTGGCTGCCACCGGTACCGGCAAGACGGTCATCTCTGCACTGGATTACAAGCGCTTCCGCAAGTGGAATACGGATAGACCCTGCCGCCTGCTGTTTGTGGCGCACCGGGAGGAAATCCTCAAGCAGAGCTTGTACACCTTCCGCGCCGTGCTCAAGGACGCAAACTTTGGTGAGCTATTTGTGGGCAACTATAAGCCGGAGAGCATCGACAACTTGTTTCTGTCCATCCAGACTTTCAACTCACAGAGCTTCACGGAAAAGACGAGTCCCGATTTTTACGATTACATCATCGTGGACGAATTCCATCATGCCGCTGCACCGACTTATCAGAAGTTGTTGTCCTACTACCAGCCGCGCATCCTGCTGGGCTTGACCGCTACTCCGGAGCGTATGGACGGCAAGAACATCCTGCCCTACTTCCATAACCGCATTGCAGCGGAGATCCGTCTACCGGAAGCCATTGATCGAAAGCTCCTGTGCCCGTTCCAGTATTTTGGCGTTACCGATACGGTGGATCTGGATGCGCTCAAATGGTCTGCCGGTGGCTACCAAAAGAGCGAGCTGGAGCACATCTACACGTTCAGCGGGGATGTTGCCGACCGCCGCGCCGACCATGTGGTGACGGCACTGCTGAAATATGTGACGGACATTGACGAGGTGAAGGGCCTCGGCTTCTGTGTGACGGTAGATCACGCGGAATTTATGTGCCGCTATTTTAACGACCACAACATCCCGTCCATGTGCCTCACCGGGCAATCTTCGGACGAGGAAAGAGCGGCGGCCAAGCGGCGCTTGGTGTCCGGCGAGGTGCGGTTCATCTTCGTCGTGGACATCTACAACGAGGGCGTAGATATTCCGGAAGTCAATACGGTTCTTTTTCTGCGCCCCACGGAGTCATTGACGATCTTCTTGCAGCAGCTGGGACGTGGTCTGCGTCTATCCGAGGACAAGGAATGTCTGACCGTGCTGGACTTCATCGGTCAAGCGAATCGAAAGTACAATTTCGAGGATAAATTTGCGGCGCTGCTGTCGAATACCACCCGCAGCGTGAGCCGGGAGATCAAGGACGGTTTTGTGTCCGTTCCCAAGGGCTGCTATATCCAGCTGGAGAAGAAGGCGGCCAAATACATTTTGGAGAATATCCGCGCCTCCTATGGCAATACTGCTGGGTTGGTGGCTCGTGCAGCCTCCTTCGCGGAGGACAGCGGGCTGGAGCTGACGCTCAAAAACTTCTTGGATTACTACCATCTCGATCCGCGGGCGATTTACAAGTTTTCCTCCTTCTCTCGCATTTGCGCCAGAGCGGATGCCATCGAGGACTTTTCGGAGCCACTGGAGGATATTCTGACCAAAGCGTTTGCAAAGCTTGCTGTGGCTGATTCCCGCCGCTGGATTTCGTTCCTGTTGGATGTTCTTCCGCGTTTGGACAACCTTGATTTTGCAGCGCTTCCGGATGCGGAAAAGCGGATGATGCAGATGTCTTACATCACCGTCTGGGGTAAGGCTGTGGAAGACTGGGACGACGAAGAGGTGCTTAGTAACCTCTATGCCCTGTCTGACAGCACAGTTCTGCTCGGTGAGCTCCTGGAGCTGCTGCGCTATCGCTTCGAGCAGATCGACTTCATCGACGAGCCGG
>OHRJ01000465.1_pt1 | contig 10311 bp, 7 predicted proteins | sample 1578401 | NCBI WGS metagenome assembly OHRJ01 (sample SAMEA3879520, study PRJEB24766) | human gut metagenome | biome: human-associated habitat; feature: feces | place: USA | collected 1985/1987 | reverse complement strand
CGCCTTTTCCTTATTTCGTTCTGCCCTCGACTGATTCCTGCGCTTTCTGCGTTCTTCCCGCATGCGTTCCTGTTCTTCAATCAAGGCGTCATATTCGGCATCATCTTCATTCAAGTATGCCTTGATCTTCTGAAACATTCCCATCAAATCGCCTGCTCTCTGAATTCATCCTTCAATTGTCCAAGTATAATATCCATTCGCTTGTCGTAATCGATCATGTCCTTATTCATACGGTTGTATACCGCACGTTGTAACATAGAGAAGATTGTCATCTCCCGGACATCCTCATTCGAATCTCCGATCTCAATCATCAAATTCTCAAAATTATCTTCATCGAGGTCAAACTTCCGCATTTCCTGCTTCAGTGTCGTCGCATCGTTCCCTGCCGAAAATACGATCAGGTAACTGCGCAGACTCTCCTCGTTGCCATTTAATTCATACGCTTTCATGAAATAGCTTTTTGCATCTTCCACATCCATGTTGTTGGCTGCTGCCACACCTCGGTTGTGATAGACATTTCCAAGAAATACCTTGTCTGTGATATCCTGCTGGTTGTCCAGAATCTCATCGTAAATCGATGCCGCCTTGATGTATCTGCGGTAGCCAAGATAGCTGTCTGCCTTTAATTTCTTACGCTGACTTGATGTCAGCCGACGATATTTCTGCCATGCTTCCACATAAGTTGCAATCTCGTCCGGTGTATAGTAATCCCCGGCATTTAAAATTTCAACCAGCAGATCCTGTGCAAATGTCGCCTTGTTCGAAAGTGCTACCAGCTTCGCTGCAAGCTCCGGCATATCCAGCTCATCCCGAATCCAGTCAAACAGCTTCTCAGACAGAGAAGACTTCGAGATCAGCACGGTATTATTGTAGATATAAAAGCACAGCTCCTCGTAGGTGTTGATCTCCACCTTCGTATTCAGAAAGATGAACGGATGCGATGCTTCTTTTCTTGTACATAAGATAATTTTTGACATTAAACATCAAACTCCTTACGATAAATCTTGTTCGTGGTCGGGAATAATTTTCCAAATCCAACATCCTTAATGATAAATGCGCCATGATGTGGATTCTCAAATTCCACCTCCACGGAGAACTTAGACGTCTTGTTCGGACGTTTCGGGATTCCGTGCAGCTTCACGACTTCCCGCTCTTCTTCTCCGGTCTTCCGGTTCCGGTATACCAAAGTCAGGGACTCTGTATCATCCAATATAATACTGATCTTTCCGTGGATGTTGTACCACTGTCTGCCGCCCAAGGCGATCGGAATAAACCGATCCTCCTCGTCCTCCGAAGAGATTCCGACATCAAAGATCACATTCTCCTTTGTCTCTACAAAATACTTCTTATAAAATTCGCCATATTCACCGCCGACTGCCTTGTAGCAGGCACCCTTGGTATAGATATTCTGTCCGGCAAATACACGTCTGCCCTGCGTCAGAAGCTCGCGTGATTTGTTCAGCCATTTCTCGGAGAATCCGAGTCCGGTCAGATAAATGGCCGAAATGTATGTTTTCTTTGTCTCATTTGCCACAATCTTTGCAAATGTAATATCCATCAGGATATTGTCACCGCCGAAGGCTGCCAGATTGAAATTCTCAGAATAGTCCTCATGTGTGACACTGATCGTGTTCAGTTCGTGTCCATGCGAGATATCAATTCTGTAATAATGCAGGCCATCCGTATTGTAATCAAACAATCCCACACTGTTTGTGCGCAGGCTTTCATCCTGATTAAAAATGTAATACAGACCACTGTCAAGATGGCTCGTGATCTCCACCTGCTCCTTCTCGACACCAAGCTCCTTGTAAAACGTTGAAAGTACACGGAACAGATCCTTGTTATATTCTGGAATCGTAATGACAAGCTTCTTTACCGTCGCGCCCTCATAACGATACAGGAAAGAATCGACATGCATTTTAAGCATCATTAAAAACAGCTTGCGATAACTGTAACGCGTATTATGCACCTCAACAGTCTCCTCACTGCGCGCATTCTGAAACAGCTCATCCAACACGATACCCTGCTCCTTGAAACGTGCCTCGGAAGCTTCGGAGCCAACATACCACTCTCCGGTCTCTAAGCCGAAGAAAAGGATGTTTGGCATCATATATGTTTCTTTGTTATTTAATTGGTTGACTGTCTCCGGCTCGCGCGAGATGTCGTTATAAAAACTAATCTGCGTGGAATCCGAACACAGATCCATGCCTATATAATACGCCTCTGACATGTCTTTTTCCTTTCGTACTTATATCTATTTCTATGCATTGCAATCCACAGGTTTCCCCGCGATATTACAATATACTCAAATTCTCTTCAAACAGATGTACCGTATTCAGGTAAACATCCAATGTCTCTAACAGCTCATTATCTTCCCGCATTTCCTGATTGACAAGCATGCTGTTGATAATCTCAAAGCGGTTCCGGTCTTTGCGGTTAAACGCTTTGGACTTCAGCGATTCACTCTCTACCACATAAGAAGTACCCTGCTTATCATCCGAGATTTCATAGACAAGGCGCTCGCCGTGGAACACGACATATTCCTTCACATACATGCCCGGAATCATCTCATCCAGAAGCTCTGTCTTGTAGATCAGATTCTGTCTGGAACCAGTATCAAATGCGTACTTCACTGTTACCTGTTTGCCCGGCTCGCTCTTGTAGATCAGATAGGTCTTGAGCATGACATCCTGTGGCAGCTTGATAAAGGACTGGAAGCTCTTGTAGAACGGAAGCAGCTTGCCTGCATCCATAAACTTGCCAACCGCATCCTTGATCCACGTCTTCTGCTCGCCCGTATAACGATCCAGCTTCGAGAAGTGATGCAGCATGGACATACGGGAAATCTCATCCTCGATATTGCCCTTCTGAATCTCCTGATACAGACAGTCAAAGACACCACTTGGAATCTGTGCATCTTTGATTAGATAGTTATAGCATGCAAACCGCAGGAACGCCTTTACGACCAGTCCACGGTTTCTGCCTGCATAATACGCGGTAAAGATATCGTAGATGTACTCGACATTTCCCATCGCGAACATCATCTGTGCCAATGTATTTTCTGCCAGCAGGGAAATATCTCTGACACGGTTACGCACCGTCTTAAAAATACCTGCCAATTCTTCCAAGTCACCCTTATAATGGTTGATGATATATACCAAAATCCGCTCATTGACCTTACCGGATTTGTACAGATGGATACAGATGGAAAGCAGATCCTCATTTAAGAAGCCATTGCTGTCCTCCACACCATAATCCGCCAGACGATACAGCTCTTCACTGTCGATCTCATCGAAGCCATACAGCTTCACCGCCTGAAATGCCTTGTCGAACATGTTCATATCGACCATGTAAGCGATCATCACACGTGCATTTGCGTGATTTAAGTATTCGATATCCAATTTTTCGAGATACTTTGTAAGCACCTCGTTATCCAGATTCTCATGGTAATATTCAATAATATTCAGATATGCCTGCTGCTTGTAATCATAGGAGATCTCATCACAGTTAACAATATCTCGTGCAGCATTGACCTCGATTGCCTTCTTGAATGTGAAATCACCAAGCTGCTCATAGTTATGCAGCAGCACCCGGTAATCCCGCGGACTGTATTTACAGCAGATATCCATATATGCATTTTCATCTACAATACGTTCCAGTCGATACGGAATAGATCCCGCATACCGGTTCCCCGCGCTATCCTCGAAGATAATGGAAGCCGTGTTCGACAGAATCTCCACATATGCTTCGCCGTTTACGATCGGTACGCGCTGTACTTCCTCTAACTCCTGATGCGTCACGATCACGGCACGCACGCCCTTGTTAAAGCAAACAAGCTTCCGACGGAAGATAATGTTGATCAGCTTGCTCGCATAAAGCGGACTGACCGTCTCTGGCTCCAAGAACTCATCATAAAGCACAGTCAGATCATCGCTGACCTTGCCGCTGATAATCATATTCTCCATGAAATCCTGCATCGTTGTCGCATATTCATGGTACACCTTCATGTGCTGGGACTTGTTGTAAATTACGTTCGCATACAAGTACGCAAGCTCTTTTTCGGAAAGTGTATTCTTATAATTCAGATACATCAATACCGACTGCGGTATCAGATCATATCTGGAGAAATTCATACTCTTGACAAAGCACTCATTCAGCCCGATAAATTTCAGGTTGCGTTCCACTGCATCCCGGTAGAACCGATGGTACTTGTTATCCAGTTTTCCTGCGCTGATCAGCATCGAGCAGATACTTGACAGCACCTCGTCACTCTTTTTCTTGGAGTAAATGCTATCCATGATCTCGAAAATCTTCGCATCAAACTGACGGAATGATGCCGCAAGCTGGATAAACGCCTCGATCACTTCGTCCGACAGATACTGGTGGCGCAATCCCCATCGGATCGTTGTAACCTCAAGATCTGTAATATGCTTCAGCAGCAACGGGTTGTTGTTTAAGACTTCGCAAAGCTCCATGTACATAAGCGGGCTGTTGTATCCCTGCTCATACAGGTTTTTAACTTCCCGGTACAAAGCGGTCTGATCGTTATTATAGGTATCATCCACAAACAGCAGCAACCAGAAATAGAAGATCTTGTCATCCTCTGTGTGGTAGCTTCTGCGAATCAGTTCCTTTGCCTGTTCGGTCGCACGGCGGTCCTTGCCAACCATCGCCTTCAGATATGCATAATAACAACTCTGCTTGTTGTTCATTCCAGAGTTATCGACATCCGCCTCGATACGCAGGAATTCTTGTTCTACCTTCTCTGTCTCTCCCTGCATAATGTTCATATGCATTGTTCCCAGACGGTACAGATCTTCCTCTGGTACATAGCGTGCCAGATTGTTAAATGCAAATAAGGTCGTGCTAATGTATTCCCGAAGCTGGATTCTGCCCATGCGGTAATCCATATATGTCGTAATCAAGCGCACCTGATTCGACTTAATCAGATGTGTTTTGCTGCCCGGTTTGGACACTTTTATCTCTTTTTCTGTCGGCTTGGACAGGTTAATCTCAATCTCGATTGTCTGGTAGACATTCTCGATAATGATTCTGCCGGATGTCACGCCGTCCGGAATATTCTCCGGTGAAATCAGTACATCCAAAGCATACAGATTGCCATAAAAATCGGCACTTGTAATCACCTTTCTCGCTGGAATAATGAAATCCTCGGTGGAGCGTACCGTTGAACTGCTGTAGCCCCATGTGTTTTTGCTGATGTTAATCGAAATCTTGGAAAGCTCCTCCGGGAACTCCAGATTGATCTTCGCCTTGGATACTGACAATGTCAGCGCACGTTTCTTGTGTACATAGACGAGGAACTCCTCCAAAGCCTGATTGACCGACTGGCTTTCCATCAGACTGTTGTAGATCTGCTTGATCACCGGATCGCGGTTGATAAATGTACGCTTAAAATCATCGCGCACAAATACACGCGCCGCCTCTGCCCAGTTGCTCTCAGCGAGTGTCGCAAATTTGAAAAGATCATCGATCTTCTGATCTCCGTATTTTACATATGGTCTTAAATTCTCCGCCGTCCGTAATGACACTGATATGTCCTTTGTAATTTTTACCTGCTTCCAAACAGGTTGCATCGAATGTGAATCCGACATCAAAATTCTTCGCAATAAATGTATGCTGGTTGAACCGCAGCATATAGCGGCTATCATACACCATCGCTTTGATAACGTGGTCATTCGTGCTGTTCACCGTGAAGACACCTTCGTACAAAGTTCCCGATTCTATATTCAGTTTTAAAAACTTTTCTGATATCGCCACCTCAGGCCGGTCTACCTGAAATTCGCCCTTTGCGTAATGTTCTACTATCGCCTTCATGGTATCTCCTTTATTTCTCGGCTTCGTAATGAAAACCTACTTGTCATTCGTCTATTTAATAGGTATAATTATCGATATGAGGGTATAGTTCACCCACTATCCCCTTTTAACACATATCACATTATAACAAACCCCCTTTCTTTTTTCAAGACAGGGATATAAATGGTTTGTTTTCTAATTATTAGGAGGAAACTATGAGCAACGGACCACTTCGCATCGAACAGTATGAGACTGTGCGATATGACATAAATTGCAATCCACTCGGTGTCCCGGACAGCGTGACACGCGCGATCATGGAAAATATCAGCGCGGTCGGTCACTATCCTGACACATACTACGAGCCTTTACGGAACGCCATCGCTTCTTACGCCTGCTGTGCGCCAGAGCATTTGGTGCTTGGCAGCGGCAGCTCTGATCTGCTGCGTCTCTTTGTTGCACTTCTTGCACCAAAGAAGGCTTTACTGCCGATCCCATCAGCCACGGATTATGAACATGTATTATCCGTGTATGGTTGCGAAACAGACTTCTATGAGCTGGACATCAATCAGGATTACCATCTGGATATGGATGATTTTATTACACACTTATCGGATACATACGATATTGTGATCCTCGGAAATCCAAACAATCCAACCTCCCAGCTTATATCAAAAGCAGATATCGAGAAACTTGCAGCCGCATGCAAGGAGCTTGGCATCGCACTTTTACTCGACGAAATGTACATTGAATTTACAGAGAACTATGAGCGTAACACTGCGATCTCTCTGGTAAATACCTATGACAACCTGATTATTTTGCGCAGCGTATCCAAATTCTTCTCTGTACCAGGACTGCGACTTGCTTATGCAATCATGAACAACGAAACAAACATGACGATCATCAATATGACCGCCACACCAAACAGCATTTCCTGTCTGACCGCAGCTGCCTGTACTGCTATGCTGGAGGATACCGCCTACATCCACGAATCGCACTCCCGCATCTTTACCGAGCGCAACCTGATCTACGCAGCAATGAATACAAACAAGAATCTGCGGTTGTTCAAACCGAGTGCAAACTTCGCGCTGATGCAGATTCTAAAAGAGGATGTCACTGCAAAATCCCTGCTGGCACATTGCAATCTGAAGGGCATTGTCCTTCGGAACTGCGAGAATTTTCACGGCCTGGATTCGCATTTTGTACGATTCTCAATCATGAATCCGATGCAGAACGACCTGATGGTAAATACAATTCTGGAACTGTTACGATAACACTTTTGAGCTTTCGCAAAACAAATTCACAGAAGCCAAAAGAGCAGCTGGAACACATATCTGTTTCCAACTGCTCTTTTTGATTGTTATCGTATTGCTGTTATTTGCCCAGCTCTTTCTCACTCATTGCAAGTGCAGATGCGATTACTGCATCCATATCATAATACTTGTACTCGCCAAGACGTCCGCCGAAGATCACATGCTCCTCCTGCTCGCCAAGCTCCTTGTACTGCTGATACAGCGCGCCATTTTTCTCATCATTTACCGGATAATATGGCTCATCGCCCACCTTCCACTCAGAAGAGTATTCGCGTGAAACAACGGTCTTTGGCAGATCATTGCCTGCATCATCCTTGCCAAACTCGAACCATTTATGCTCGATGATACGTGTCCAAGGCGTCTCAGCATCTGTGTAGTTCACTGCCGCATTTCCCTGGAAGTTTGGCTTGTCTAAAAGTTCTGTCTCAAACCGCACGGAACGATATTCAAGCGCGCCAAGCTTATAATCAAAATAAGCATCAATGGCACCTGTATAGACAACCTTCTCTGCCATCGCATCATACTCTGCTTTGTTTGCAAAATAATCGGTAGAAACCTTTACTTCAATACCAGCCAGAAGGTTCTCCACCATCTTCGTGTAGCCGCCCATCGGAATACCCTGATACAGCGCATTGAAATAATTGTTGTCAAATGTCAGACGGACTGGCAGACGCTTGATGATAAACGCAGGAAGCTCTGTACATGGGCGTCCCCACTGTTTTTCCGTATAGCCTTTTACCAGCTTCTCATAGATATCTGTTCCAACCAGACTGATTGCCTGCTCTTCCAGATTCTTAGGCTCCGTGATACCAGCTGCCTTTTTCTGCTCTTCGATCTTTTCCGCTGCCTCTTCTGGCGTTACCACACCCCACATTTTATTAAATGTGTACATGTTAAACGGCAGGCTGTAAAGCTCGCCTTTGTAATTTGCAACCGGTGAATTCGTGAACCGGTTGAACTCTGCAAACTTCGTAATATAATCCCATACCTCTTTGTTGTTCGTGTGGAAGATATGCGCACCATATTTGTGTACATGGATACCCTCTACATCCTCTGTGTACACATTTCCGGCAATATGTGGACGCTTGTCAATCACAAGCACCTTTTTCCCTTTTGCGAGTGCCTGCTGTGCGAAGACCGCACCATAAAGACCGGCACCAACGACTAAATAATCATATTTCTTCATTCTGTACTCCCTCATTATTTTTTATTATTTTTGTTCATATCCCTTTTCTCGGATTACACTAACTACCGCATCTACGTGCTCCTTACACAACGCATCCGTTTCGGCTTCCACCATCACACGGATCAGTGGCTCTGTACCACTCTGACGAAGCAGGATTCTTCCATCATCTCCAAGTGCTTCCTCCACCTTCTTTGCGGCTGCAAGTACATCTGCGTCTTCCATAACTTCTTTCTTACTTGTAACTTTAACATTCACCAGAAGCTGTGGGTAGATCGTCAGTCCGCGTGTCAGTTCAGAAAGCGGCATCTTCTCTTCCACCATTGCTTCCATGATCTTCAGGGATGTCAGAACGCCATCACCCGTTCTTGCATTCTTCGAGAAAATGATATGTCCACTCTGCTCACCGCCGAGGATATATCCGTTCTCCATCATACACTCGTAGACATATTTGTCCCCGACTGCGGTCTTCTCATAGCCGATACCCTCTGCATCCAATGCCTTGTACAAACCAAGGTTTGACATAACTGTCGTTACAACCTTATTGTTGTTCAGTCTGCCGCGGTCACGCAGATACTTGCCACAGATGTAGATGATTGCATCGCCATCGACCAGATTGCCCTTCTCATCGACAGCCAGACAACGGTCTGCATCGCCATCATAAGCAAATCCTGCATCTAAATTATTCTCTACAACAAACTTCTGCAGTCCCTCAATATGGGTAGAACCACAGTTCGTATTGATATTCGTACCATCCGGTGTGTTGTTAATGACATAGGTCTTCGCGCCGAGTGCATCGAACACTGCCTTCGCAACCGTCGAAGATGCACCGTTTGCGCAGTCGAGTCCGACACGCAGATTCTTGAATGCACGTGTTGGGAGTGTCATCAGATAACCGATATAACGGTTTCTACCCATCGAATAATCCGTCGTCCGTCCAATCTTTTCTTTCGTTGCAAATGGAATCTCCGGTACCAGTCCATCGATATAATCCTCAATCAACTTTTCAACAGCCGCATCCATCTTTGCACCGTGACTGTTAATGATCTTGATTCCGTTATCATAAAACGGGTTATGACTCGCTGAGATCATGATTCCACAGTCAAACTCATCGGCACGCACAATATAGGACACGCTCGGTGTCGGTGTGACATGCATCAAAAATACATCCGCGCCACTCGCTGTCAGTCCGGCAACTAAGGAATACTCAAACATATAGCTCGAACGTCTCGTGTCTTTTCCGATGACGATTCGTGCCCGGTCATCCCCCTGCTTCTCCTTACCAAAATAATATCCGAGATATCTTCCGACCTTGTACGCATGCTCCACTGTCAGGTCAACATTTGCCTCACCGCGGAATCCGTCTGTTCCGAAATACTTTCCCATTATTTTCCCCTTTCAATTTAGCTGTCTAAATTTTATCTTCATCGTTTTATGCACGTGTGCATTATTCTTATTATATTCTTTTTTCTCTTACTTGTAAAGAATTGGCATAGCAAAGCGGTTCTCACTCTTTTTTATCCGGCTCTGTCTGTGCAGATTCCTCTGGATAATGCAGTGCATACCGGCTATACAGATCTTCAAGATCAATATCATCTTCCGTGTAAGCAGTCTCCTCGTCACGCTCTTTATCCATCGCGTCATCGTCATCACTCGGCTGGTTTGCCATCTCCTCAATGTTGATCTGCGGCAGCATAATATCAAGCGCCTGCTGCTGGTTTAAGATCTCCACATGCTTCAAACTTCCGCCAAACTCCCCATCGAGTGTCCATGCGATCTCCTGTTCTCCATCTACAACAACACGGGACGCCTTGCATTCAAAGAACATCTCATTTCCCTCAACTTCATTTTGCAGAAGTCCACGGATGATCTGCTGCATCTCCGCCGGTGTTGATGGCATCTTGATAAAGAGGCAGTCAAATTTTCCGTCATCCAACACGACATGCTTGGCTCCTCGCAGCTTGAATCCGCCAACCGAAAGCGTATTGGTCACCATACCATACA
>OHRJ01000449.1_pt1 | contig 10864 bp, 6 predicted proteins | sample 1578401 | NCBI WGS metagenome assembly OHRJ01 (sample SAMEA3879520, study PRJEB24766) | human gut metagenome | biome: human-associated habitat; feature: feces | place: USA | collected 1985/1987 | reverse complement strand
CTGATCGGTATCCTGCTGCGACGAGGAGAAGCTACTGACCTGACCTTTCGTGAGCGTCGGGAACGGATAGAAGGTGAGGGACTCATCGCGATAGTACACCTGGCTCACCAGATTCTGGCCGAAAAAGTCGGCATCGGAGTACTGGAGGCTGATCAGATGGCGTTCGGTGCCGGGGATACGGTCGGAATTGAGCCCGTCGGTGGTATACGCTTTGCCGCCGCTGGTAACCGCGGACATGTTCTTCCCGAGCCACAGACCGTAGTCATCATCGCCCTGGCTTTTATAATACTGGGTGACCAGCTGCAGCTGGCGGTTATCATCGATCTCAATCGTCCCCGTCCCCATCACGTCGAGGCGGTCAGAGTGCTGGAGCCCCGTTTGGGTATTATCGAGGATCAGCGCATCGTTATTGCCGTCGTACCAGCCGCCGAAACGCTGATAGGCTACCGACAAGCGGCCGGATGCGTGGTCTGTTCCGCCGCTGACGGCCGCCGCGACGCGCTCATCATGATCGTTGCTGTTCGCAAAACCGCTCTTGCTGCCCACCTCAAGATCGACCTGACGATCCTGCTGCCCCTTTTTGGTAACGATGTTGATAAGCCCGCCGGTACTGCCCCCGCCGTACAGCGAGGTCGCTCCGGAGATCACTTCGATATGTTCGATGTTGAATGGATCGATGGCGTCGAGCTGGCGGCTGTCGGTGCGTGAGGAGTTGAGTCGGACGCCGTCAATCAGCACGACGATCGCGCGCCCGCGCATGTTCATCCCATAGTTGGTCCGCCCCTGGCTGCTGACGTCGATGCCGGGGATCAGCTGCGCCAGCACGTCTTTGAACTCTTTCCCGCCCTGGACCTGCTGCTCAATCTCCTGGCCCTCAATGACCCAGGTGGTTTGGGCCATTTCGGCCACGGTGCGATGGGTGCGGTTTGCGCTAACGATGATGCTGTCTTCATCAGACTGAGCCGCCAGCGCAGGCAGCGTGCTGGCCAGCAGCAGAGGGTGGAGCACCCAGAGGCGCTTTTTCATATCCATTCCTTTTATGAGCAAGTTGCTTTGTCGTTGTTATGGGCCGGCGTCGGCCGGTATTCGTTACAATGCGAAACATCTGGAAAAACTCAAAAAAGGATTTTGCACATAATGAATATCGCAATCAATATCATTTGCGTTTATCTTGCGCGAGAAAAGGTAATAAAAATCAATCTATTTTGTGGGGATAAAGCCAACAGGAGAGCGGATCCGGCGGCAGAATACCGCCGGAAGCAGGGCGCATCAGGACCCGAGGACCTGCGGCCAGAGACGGAGAGTGGTATCGGTGATTTGCATCAGCTTGTCGAAATCCGCGCCTTCCCGGGCGCTAATCGACATCCCCTGCAGAACGCAGTTAAGAAATTGCGCCAGCTGCGCGACATCGCGGCCCGCGGGCAGTTCGCCCTGCGCCTGCCGCTGCTGCAGAAACTGGGTTAGCGCCTGCTCCTGCATCGCATGGCGGGATTTGATGGTATTGGCGATATCCGTCGAGGAGGCGGCCAGCGCGGCGGAGGTATTGATGATAAAGCAGCCGGCCGGCGTCTCTTTGCTGGTAAAGCAGGTGGCGACCGCCGTGAAGTAGTCACGCAACGCGCGATCGACGGATTTTCCCTCGGCAAACAGCACGGCTTCGTGCTTCGCGGCAAAGCGCGAAATGTAACGATCCAACACTGCGCGGAATAGGCCTTCTTTATTCACAAATTCCGCATACAGGGTGGGGGCTTTTGCTCCTGTCGCCTCGACCAGATCGGCGAGCGAGGTCGCCTCATAGCCGTGCTGCCAGAAGAGTGTCATGGCTTTGTCCAGCGCCGCATCCCTGTCGAACACCTTCGGTCGGCCACGGCTTTTTTTGGCGCAACTTTGAACGTCAGTTGTCATGGTGCCGTTGTACCTATGTTGGTTTGGTGAAAGGCCATTATAAAAATAAACGATCGCCGGGGCCAGCGCTGTCGGTTTAAAAATAAATAATTCATATATGTATGAAATTTAAGCATTTTATAAATAGTTAAACGATCGTTATAAAAATGCATTGACGTGTGACATAGATCACATTATTATTTACCTATCGATCGTTAAGTTAATGCTTGCGACCCTACTATAAAATTCATCTGCACAGGTATAATAATCATGAAAACCGTTAATACTCTGGCTATTGCCGCTGTTTTAAGTTCCCTTTCTTTCGCCAGCTTTGCCGCTGTAGAGGTGCAGTCCACCCCTGCAGGACAGCATAAAGTAGGCACCATCTCTGCTTCTGCCGGGACTAACCTGGGCTCGCTGGAAGACCAGCTGGCGCAGAAAGCGGATGAGATGGGCGCCACTTCATACCGTATTACTTCGGTAACCGGTCCGAATACCCTTCACGGTACCGCCGTTATCTACAAGTAAGCCCGATGCGTCGCTGCCCGGCCCCCTTCACCGGACGGCGATGAGTAAGACCCTGTTGTACCCCTGTTTGACCCTTGCCAACAAAAAACCCGCCATCAGGCGGGTTTTTTGTTTTATGCAGCGTAAGACTACAGCGACTGCGGTCCAGGTTCAGCATGACGGGTGACGTCAATCGGCATGCCCGAGCGGTAATTCATCGCGCGCTCCATCACCGTCCCGTCGGTCTGCGGCGCCTGTTTGAACGCAGTCATGGCCGCATTAAGCGTAATGGGCAGGGTCTGCGGGTCGTCATCGATATGCTCAGACAGCGGCTGATGGACCTCAACCAGACGGCGGCCATCCGGCTCAATCGACGCCTTGATCGGCGTGTTGATAATGTTCACCTTCGTGCCCGGCGAGATAGTGTTGTACAGCGCCTTGATATCGTTATCGCGCAGACGAATGCAGCCGGAACTGACGCGCATACCGATGCCGAAATCGGCATTGGTGCCGTGCAGGAGATAGACTCCGCCATAGGCGGCGAGGCGGATGGCGTGATGGCCCATCGGATTGTCAGGACCAGCAGGCACTACCGCCGGCAGCTCAATCCCCATAGCCTTGTAGCGCGCGCGAATGTTGGCGGTAGGTGTCCAGGTCGGATTGGCCCGTTTGTCGGACACGGTTGTGACCATCGTCGGTGTGATGGTGGTCCCACCCAGCTGGCCGATGCCGATTGGGTAGACGGTCACTTCATTCTTGCCCGGCGGGTAATAGTAGAGGCGCAGTTCGGCGAGGTTAATCACCAGCCCTTCGCGCGGCGCATCGGGCAGCAGCGTCTGCAGGGGGATGGTCAGCACGCTGCCGGCGCGCGGAACATAGGGGTCAACCCCGGGATTGGCCTGCAGCAGGGCCAGGAAGCCGACATTGTACTTCTTGGCAATCGCTTCCAGCGAACCGCCGTCATCCTGTACCACATGGAACTGATTCTGACCCACCAGCCGGCTGCCCGGCGGGGGAAGGGGCCAGGTGTTAGCGCGCGCGGGCAGGGCCAGCGCGGCGACTAACGCGACTAGCGTCAGCCAAAGCGTCACGGGGAAACGGTTTCTCATTACCATAACTCCAAAATATGTAAGTGGTTATTTTTATACGAAAAGCAGATGAGATTATGGCGTGAGTCTGTGTGGGGAAATCCAGGCGGATTGCAAAATGTTTGTAAAGATTGCCAGATATGTGGGAAGGGAGATACGGCAGCGGGGCCGTATCTCCTGCCAGTCAGGCGACGGCGTTCTCTTCCAGTTGGCGCATAAACTGGCGAACCCAGTCCATCCGCGTTTTACGCTCCTCCAGGTCCTGCATGAACTTCAGGCGCGTCGGACCGTCCAGGCGGAAGTGCTGGGGCTGCTTCTGCAGCAGGCCGATCAGCCACACCGGATTGACGTTGTTTTTCTCGTTAAATTCGATCACGCCGCCTTTTTCGTTGCTTTCCAGCTTGCGGATCCCTAACTTTTGCGCCTGCTGACGCAGACGGGCGATATCCAGCAGGTTGCGGGCGGCATCGGGCAGGCGGCCAAAACGATCGATCAGCTCGACTTTGATCTCCTCCAGATCCTGTTCGTTTTTGGCGCTGGCAATGCGCTTATAGAATGACAGGCGCGTATTGACGTCAGGGATGAAATCATCAGGCAGCAGGGAAGGCATGCGCAGTTCAACCTCCGTCTGCTGACTGGTGAGATCTTCCAGCGAGGGTTCACGCCCGGCTTTCAGCGCATCGACTGCGTTCTCCAGCAGCTCCATATATAGGGAGAAACCGATGGTTTCCATCTGACCGCTCTGATCTTCCCCAAGCAGTTCCCCGGCCCCGCGAATCTCCAGATCGTGGGTTGCCAGCGCAAAGCCGGCGCCGAGATCTTCCAGCGACGCAATGGCCTCGAGGCGCTTTTGCGCATCGGTGGTCATCGCTTTCGGATGCGGCGTCAGCAGCCAGGCATAGGCCTGGTGATGCGAACGGCCAACGCGGCCGCGCAGCTGGTGCAGCTGGGCGAGGCCAAAATGGTCGGCGCGTTCGATGATGATGGTGTTGGCGGTGGGAATGTCGATCCCGGTTTCGATGATGGTGGTGCACACCAGCACATTGAAGCGTTGGTGATGGAAGTCATTCATCACCCGCTCCAGTTCGCGCTCCCTCATCTGACCGTGACCGATGGCGATCCGCGCCTCCGGCACCAGCTCCGCCAGCTTGTCGGCGGCTTTCTGGATGTTCTCAACGTCATTAAACAGATAGTAGACCTGGCCGCCGCGCAGCGTTTCGCGCAGGATCGCCTCGCGCACCACCAGGGCGTCATATTCGCGAACGAAGGTCTTCACCGCCAGGCGGCGCGCCGGCGGCGTGGCGATGATCGACAGATCGCGCATCCCGCTCATCGCCATGTTCAGCGTCCGCGGGATCGGCGTGGCGGTGAGGGTCAGAATATCGACATCGGAGCGCATCGCTTTGATGCGCTCTTTATGCCGCACGCCAAACCGGTGCTCTTCGTCGACGATCAGCAGCCCGAGATCGCGCAGCTTCACCTCGCTCTGCAGCAGCTTGTGGGTGCCGATCAAGATATCGATTTTGCCTTCCGCGGCCTGCTCGAGGATCTGCGCCTGCTCTTTAGCGCTGCGGAAGCGGGAGAGCATTTCGATGCGTACCGGCCAGTTGGCGAAACGATCGCGGAAATTGTCATAGTGCTGCTGAGCCAGCAGGGTGGTCGGCACCAGCACCGCCACCTGCTTGTGGTTCTCCACGGCGAGGAAGGCGGCGCGCATGGCCACTTCGGTCTTGCCGAAGCCCACATCGCCGCACACCAGGCGGTCCATGGCCAGCGGCTGGCACATATCGCTGAGGACGGCGTTGATCGCCTGCGCCTGATCCGGCGTGGTTTCAAATGGGAAGCCGTCGCAGAATAGCTGATACTGTTCGCGGTCGTGTTTAAAGGCAAAACCCGCCTTCGCCGCGCGCTGGGCATAGATATCCAGCAGCTCGGCCGCCACGTCGCGTACTTTCTCAGCCGCTTTTTGTCGCGCCCGGGTCCAGGCATCGCCGCCCAGCTTGTGCAGGGGGGCGTTTTCTTCCGCCCCGCCGGCGTAGCGGCTGATAAGATGCAGGGACGATACCGGAACGTATAGCTTGGCATCGTTGGCGTAGGTCAGCATCAGATATTCGCCGGTGATGCCGCCGGCTTCCAGGGTAGTCATGCCCGCGTAGCGGCCCACGCCGTGTTCCAGGTGAACGACCGGCTGGCCGATATGCAGTTCGGCGAGGTTGCGAATCAGAGTGTCAGGGTTAATGGTGCGTCGCGAATCCTGACGACGGCGCGCCACCCGCTCGCCGAGCAGGTCGCTCTCGCAAATCAGCGCCAGGCCGCGCTGGCTGTCGATAAACCCGTGCTCGGCGGCGCCAATCATCAGATAGCGGCCGTTGCCGGTGGCTTCCTCCAGACGCAGCACATGTTTTGGCGCAACTTTAATCCGCGCCAGCATTTCGCTCAGCGCTTCACGGCGGCCTTCGCTTTCCACCGAGAAGATCACCGGACCGGTAAAGGACTCGAGGAAGCGGCGCAGATTATCCAGCGGCGCTTTGTTCTGCGCCTGGACGGCGAGGTCCGGCAGCGTCTGGTAGCCCAGATTAGTATTCGCCGCTTTGTCCGCCAGACGTTCGGTTTTCAGCTGCACGCGCGGCCATTTTTTCAGTTCGCTGAATAGCTCATCGCTGCGCAGCCACAGCAGCTCAGGCGGCAGGAGCGGGCGCATCGGATCGACGCCGTGGTTTTCAAAGCGGGCGCGGGCTTCATTCTGGAATCGTTCCGCGCTGGCCTCGAGATCGCCGGTGTTGACGATCAGCGTGCTGGCCGGGAAATAGCTGAATAACGGCGGCAGCGGCTCGCTGAAGAACAGCGGTTGCCAGTATTCGATACCGGCAGGTAGCGTCCCTTTACTGACCTGCTGATAGATGTGTTCGGCATCGCGCTTCACCTCAAAGCGGTCGCGCCACTGGCTGCGGAACAGCTCAATAGCGGTCTGGTCGGTGGGGAACTCGTGCGCCGGCAGCAGGTTAATGGCCGCCACTTCCTCCAGCGTGCGCTGGCTGTCAACGTCGAACAGGCGCAGGCTGTCGATTTCATCGTCAAAGAAATCAAGGCGGTAGGGCTGATCGCTACCCATCGGGAACAGGTCGAGCAGCGCGCCGCGGGTAGCATATTCGCCGTGCTCCATCACCTGATCGACATGGCGGTAGCCGGCCCCCTCCAGCTGATCGCGCAGCGCATCGCGCGACAGGCGCTGGCCCTTTTTCATCACCAGCGCGTGGCCGTGAAGGAAGCTGTGCGGACAGACGCGCTGCATCAGGGTGCTGACCGGGACGATCAGTACGCCGCGCTGCATGGTGGGTAACTGGTAAAGGGTGGCAAGACGGGAGGAGATGATGTCCTGATGCGGCGAGAAGCTGTCGTAAGGGAGCGTTTCCCAGTCCGCCAGCCCCATCACCATGCTGTCGGTAAACTGCCTGATCTCGTCGTTCAGACGCAGCGCGTTTTGCATGTCAGGCGCCACCAGCACCACCGGGCCGTTGTGGCGTTCGGCCATCTCCGCCACCAAAGTGGCGCAGGCTGCGCCGGTCAACTCGCCAAGCTGGCGCTGATCGCCGGCTTTGACCGGCAATGAGTATCGATATTGTTCAGGCATAGACGGTTTCATGATCTCTTAGGGATTCGCTCTGCCGATATGGAGGGCAACTCGCTGATATTCAATAGTGAGATTATCCGCGATTGGTCTGGATTCGCCAACCCGAATTGCCATCGCGTATTGGGTGAAGAAAGGTCAGCGCTGTCGATAAGCGTAAAGATAAATAAGTAAGTACTTATCTATCCGTTTGTATTTACTTGGTTTTTAGGTTTATTGCTAATAAAGTCGTCATGTATCAGTCGTTTACGCTGCCCCTAATCGCTTATATACTCGGGCATCGGCTATCAGCAACCAGATGGATGACATGTACCAACCTGCCGCACTCTTTATCGGCCTACGCTATATGCGCGGGCGCGCAGCCGACCGCTTCGGTCGTTTCGTCTCCTGGCTCTCAACTATCGGTATTACGCTTGGCGTAATGGCGCTGGTGACAGTCCTGTCGGTGATGAACGGCTTTGAACGCGAGCTGCAAAACAACATCCTGGGGCTGATGCCACAGGCCATTCTTAGCGCCAAACAGGGGTCGGTGAACCCTCAGCAACTGCCGGAGCGCGAAGCGAAACTTAATGGGGTAACCCGCGTAGCGCCGATCACCACCGGCGACGTGGTGCTGCAGAGCGCGCGCAGCGTGGCGGTCGGGGTTATGCTGGGCATTGATCCGGCGCAGAACGATCCTCTGACTCCATACCTGGTGAACGTCAAACAGAGCGATCTGCAGGCGGGCAAATATAACGTTATTCTCGGCGAGCAGCTGGCGGGCCAGCTGGGGGTTAATCGCGGCGATAAAATTCGCGTGATGGTTCCTTCCGCGAGTCAGTTTACGCCGATGGGCCGCGTGCCGAGCCAGCGTCTGTTCACGGTCATCGGCACCTTCGCCGCCAACAGCGAAGTCGATGGTTATCAGATGCTGACCAACATCGACGACGCCTCCCGTCTGATGCGCTATCCGCTGGGGAATATCACCGGCTGGCGCCTGTGGCTGGATCAACCGCTGCAGGTCGACACCCTGAGTCAGCAGACGCTGCCGCCGGGAACTCAGTGGCAGGACTGGCGCGAGCGCAAGGGCGAACTGTTCCAGGCGGTGCGCATGGAGAAAAATATGATGGGCCTGCTGCTGAGCCTGATCGTCGCCGTCGCGGCCTTCAACATTATTACCTCGCTGGGGATGATGGTGATGGAGAAGCAGGGCGAAGTGGCGATCCTCCAGACCCAGGGGCTGACGCCGCGGCAGATTATGGCCGTCTTTATGGTGCAGGGGGCCAGCGCCGGGATCGTCGGCGCGCTGCTGGGAGCGGTGCTTGGCGCCCTGTTGGCCAGCCAGCTGAATAATTTAATGCCGATCATCGGCGCCTTCCTTGACGGCGCGGCGCTGCCGGTGGCGATTGAGCCGCTGCAGGTCATTGTTATCGCCCTGGTGGCGATGGTGCTGGCCCTGTTGTCTACGTTGTACCCTTCCTGGCGCGCTGCCGCCACCCAACCCGCTGAGGCTTTACGTTATGAATAAGATCCTGCTGCAATGCGACAACCTGTGCAAACGCTATCAGGAAGGCAATGTGCAAACCGATGTCCTGCACAATGTCAGCTTCAGCATTGGTGAAGGCGAGATGATGGCTATCGTCGGCACCTCCGGCTCTGGCAAAAGTACGCTGCTGCATCTGCTCGGCGGCCTGGATACGCCCACCTCTGGCGACGTGATTTTCTCCGGTCAGCCGATGAGCAAGCTATCCACCGCCGCGCGCGCCGACCTGCGTAACCGCGAGCTGGGCTTTATCTATCAGTTCCACCATCTGCTGCCGGACTTTAGCGCACTGGAAAACGTGGCGATGCCGCTGCTGATTGGCAAAAAGAAGCCGGCGGATATTGAACGCCAGGCGAAAGCGATGCTGCAGGCGGTCGGGCTTGAACACCGCAGCCATCACCGTCCGTCGGAGCTCTCCGGCGGCGAGCGCCAGCGGGTGGCGATTGCCCGCGCGCTGGTGAATAAACCGCGGCTGGTGCTGGCGGACGAGCCAACCGGTAACCTCGACGCTCGCAACGCCGATAGCATCTTCCAGCTGCTGGGCGAACTGAACGTCGCGCAGCGCACCGCGTTTCTGGTGGTGACCCACGACCTGCAGCTGGCGAAGCGCATGAGCCGCCAGCTGGAGATGCGCGATGGCCGTCTGACCGCCGACCTGACCCTGATGGGGGCCGAGTAATGGCGTCTCCGTTATCGTTACTGATTGCATTGCGTTTCAGCCGCGGCCGGCGGCGCGGCGGCATGGTGTCGCTGATCTCGGTGATCTCCACCATCGGCATTGCGCTGGGGGTGGCGGTGCTGATCGTCGGCCTCAGCGCGATGAACGGCTTTGAGCGCGAGCTGAATAACCGCGTGCTGGCGGTGGTACCGCACGGCGAAATCGAACCCGTGAATCAGCCGTGGAATAACTGGCAGGAAGCGCTGGCGAAGGTGCAGAAGGTGAAGGGGATTGTCGCGGCAGCACCCTATATTAACTTCACCGGCCTGGTGGAGAGCGGCAGCAATATGCGCGCCATCCAGGTGAAAGGCGTCGACCCGCAGCAGGAGAGCCAGCTCAGCGCGCTGCCTACCTTTGTGCAGAATAACGCGTGGGCCGGATTCAAGGCTGGCGAACAGCAGGTGATCCTGGGCAAAGGGGTCGCCGATGCCCTGCACGTGAAGCAGGGGGACTGGGTGTCGATCATGATCCCTAATGCCGACGCCGACCATCAGCTGCTGCAGCCAAAACGCGTCAGGCTGCATGTGACCGGAATTTTACAGCTGAGCGGCCAGCTCGATCATAGTTTTGCCATGATCCCGATGCAGGATGCGCAGCAGTATCTGGAGATGGGCAGCAGCGTGACCGGCATCGCCATCAAGGTCACCGACGTTTTCCATGCTAACAAGCTGGTACGCGACGCCGGCGAGGTGACCAACAGCTACGTCTACATCAAGAGCTGGATCGGCACCTATGGCTATATGTATCGCGACATCCAGATGATCCGCGCCATTATGTACCTGGCGATGGTGCTGGTGATCGGCGTGGCCTGCTTTAACATCGTCTCGACGCTGGTGATGGCGGTCAAAGACAAAAGCGGCGATATTGCGGTGCTGCGCACGCTTGGCGCAAAAGACGGCTTAATTCGCGCGATTTTCGTGTGGTATGGTTTATTAGCCGGATCGGTAGGCAGCCTGTTTGGGGTGGTGATCGGCGTGATCTGCGCGTTGAACCTGACGTCGATCATCAACGGCATCGAATACCTGATTGGGCATAAATTCCTCTCCGGCGACATTTATTTTATTGACTTCCTGCCGTCAGAATTGCACTGGCTGGACGTCTTTTATGTGCTGGTGACAGCACTGTTGCTGAGTTTGCTGGCCAGCTGGTATCCCGCCCGCCGCGCCAGCCGCATCGACCCGGCGAGGGTGCTGAGTGGCCAGTAATTTATCGTCATCGTCGGCCTGGCTGACGACACAAGAGGAATTGCTGAAATGTATTATGGATTTGACATTGGCGGCAGCAAGATAGCGCTGGGCGTATTTAATCAGGAGCGGCGACTGCAGTGGGAAAAACGCGTCGCTACGCCGAAAAGTAGTTATGAGGATTTTCTCCAGGCGGTAGAGGCGCTGGTCCGCGAGGCCGATGAGCGCTTCGACCAGCAGGGTTCGGTGGGGATCGGTATTCCGGGAATGCCGGAAACGGCGGACGGCACGCTGTATGCCGCTAACGTGCCAGCCGCCAGCGGCCGGCCGCTG
>OHRJ01000444.1_pt1 | contig 10903 bp, 9 predicted proteins | sample 1578401 | NCBI WGS metagenome assembly OHRJ01 (sample SAMEA3879520, study PRJEB24766) | human gut metagenome | biome: human-associated habitat; feature: feces | place: USA | collected 1985/1987 | reverse complement strand
CGGACCACCACTGGATGACCAACCGGGGCAGTTGTGCATTGCAAACTCCAAACCCAACCTTTCTGATTCTTTGAGCGTATGCAGAATAAGATCTACCCATTCATCACTAAGCGATTCTACCGGACCAATAGGGATGCCACTTCCTGCTTCAAACAATTGATACCCCGCAATACCATTTGCCTTCATGGCTTCAAGATCACGGGTTATACCATCTTTAGTTATATTACCATTCATCCAATGCCACCATGTATAAACTCCGGAAGAGAAAGGCGGATTACGAAAAGCTGATTCGAGAAGAGCTGAAGAAGATTTAGACACCTTGTTTTTACAAACTTCCATAGCAAAAGTCGGACTAACCAAGCTAACGATACCTGCTGATGACAAAATTTTAAGAAAGGTGCGTCGTTCCATAAATAAAAAGATTTTTAGGTGAATTCTATTAATCATTGCATTTCTTTGCAGCAAAGAGAACAGAACCTTTTAATTCCCTTTGCCACATTCCATATTGAAAACAATTCTCAAATTGTCTCTACATGCAAATATAGGAACTCAACAACAGATACATATATGTGTTCTTGCCAGAATGATATCTAAACCCACAAAATACAAAATGAATACACTAATGGCTAGATTGAGTACAAAACCAGTGGTTCGACACTTGCGTCAACAGACATTATTTCTTCAGTAACCGCCGCGTCAAATAGTGCACCGGATACCACACAGAAAGGAAGCCGACAGCGATTACCGTAATAAATATCAGTATCACATCCGTCACGTGAACACTCACAGGGTAAGCATCGACAATAAAACTACCGCTGCCGCCACCTAAGGAGATGATGCCGAAACGCTGCTGGAAGAAACAAAGCAACAGACCGAGAATAATACCCGCAAGCGCACCGAACAGAGAAATGAGCCGCCCTTCAAACAAAAAGATACGGGCTATCAGGCGGTCGTCCGCACCAAGATTGCGCAAGGTCTCCACATCTTCGCGCTTATCAAGTATCAGCATGGAAAGGGAACCGATGACATTGAAACAAGCAATGGCAAGAATAAACGTAAGGAAAAGATAGGATATGAACTTCTCTATCTCCATGATGCGGAACACATCAGCCTGCTGCTCGTAACGGTTCAGCACCACATAATCATCTCCCAACATACGGGAAATCTTTCTCTGAACTGCCGACGCATCAGCATCCGGCTTCAACTTCAGCTCAATGGCCGACACTTCCGTATCATAATTGAAAAGGCGGCGGGCAAAATCGAGGGAGGTAAGGATATAGCGCGCATCATACTTCTGCTGGTTCACTACAAACACCACACCGGGAGAGAATAGATAATCCCGATTGAAAGAGGCGGAAGGATTGGCCATATTCACCCGCACATTCCGTTTAGGCGCATAGACTTGCAGCGGATCGATAAACTGAAGCCCCGTACCCAGTTCGGATATCAGTTCCACGCCCAGAACGCCATAATCTACAATGGAGTCGTGCAGAATAAACTCACCCGCACCATACAGCAGACTGTCAATGGAAGTCAACTGCTCGAAGTTGTCTTCCACGCCTTTGATTACAGCCATAGCCTGACGGTCTTTATACTGCACCATGGCGTTCTCTTCCAGCGTCTCTGTCCAAACGTCAATTTCGGGCAAAGCACGTACTTCACGAATGGCCGCCGTGCCCGGTTCAAAGACTTTCCCCTCACGAACGGTAATCTTCAGTTCGGGGTCGAAAGCCGTAAAGAAACCCGCCACCATATCCTGAAAGCCATTGAATACGGAAAGAGTACACACCAACGCCAGCGTAGCCAATGCTACCCCGCACACCGAAATGCCGGAAATAATATTGATAGCATTGTGCTTCTTCTTGGAGAAGAGGTAGCGGCGGGCTATGTAGAAGGGAAGGTTCACTTCAGCAACTCATCTATTTTTTCAAGATAATCCAGCGAATCATCCACGAAGAACTTCAGTTCGGGAATGATGCGGAGCTGATGGCGCACACGGGTGCCCAACTCATAACGAATAGACTTCATGTTTTCATTGATATTCTTAATCATCTCTTCCGCTTTTTCCGAGGGGAAAATGCTGAGATAAGCACGCGCCACACTCAGGTCGGGACTGATGCGCACTGCACTGACTGACACCAATATGCCCGGCATGGATTTAGTCTGCAATAAGAAGATTTCGCTCAACTCCTTTTGAAGTAAACGACATATTTTGTTCTGTCTGGTAGTTTCCATTACTATACTATTTCTTTAATTTAGAGACAAAGTTACTGAAATATCTCGGTTAGCTGATAATTTATACTTTTTTTAGCACGATTATCGAGACAATCAATTTATAATAAAATTATCTTTGCAACGACACTAATCAAAAAAAACATGAAAAGACCTGTCTTCACACTACTATTTCTGTTTTCCTTGCTTCTTAGCAGTTACGCTAACCAAGACAGTAAACAAGATAGCCTATGGAAAGTTGCAAATCAGCATATGAAAGAGCAACAATATGAAAAAGCCGCCAATCTATATAAAGAATTAGGAGAGAATATTGATACTGATTACAAGGAAATCAACTCCCACAAAGTAAAGGATTTACGGGAGACATACTCCATTGACGAATTGCAATTGGCTAACAACCAACAGCAGAATCATTTATTATTATTAGCCCTTATCATATTACCTTGCCTTATCATTGTTGCCGGCGTCTGTTTCCTCTATCTGAAAAGACAGGCAAAGAAGTTGATGCTCTCGAAGCGAAAGCTACAAAAAGCGGAGAAAGCTGTGGAAAATTCAATACGCAACAAGAGCCTGTTCATATCAAATATGAGCCACGAAATACGGACTCCGCTAAATGCCTTGTCAGGCTTTTCCGATGTGCTGACCACTCCGGGCATTGATGAGGAAACCCGAAAACAATGCAATGACATTATCCAACTGAACTCACGCCTGTTATTGAATCTGGTGAACGACGTGGTAGACATTTCCTGTCTTGACGTAACAAACATGAAATTCAACCTCAAACAATGTGATGCAGTAGATTTATGTGAAGGCATCATCCAGACCCTGGAAGGCATCAAGCAGACACAGGCTGAAATATTCTTCAAAACAGAGCTTCCTCTTTTAGAGATTGAGACTGATTCACTTCGGTTGCACCAGGTATTAATCAATATTTTAGTCAATGCTACCAAATTCACAAAAGAAGGAAGTATCACCCTGCTGCTTGAACAAAACGAAAAAGGCATGGCACAATTCTCCATCACCGATACCGGTTGCGGTATTCCGTTAGAAAAACAAGGCAGCATATTCGAACGTTTCGAAAGAGTAAACGAGAAATCTCAGGGAACAGGCCTCGGATTAGCTATCTGCCAACTTATAATCACCCGTCTCGGTGGAAAGATATGGATAGATCCGCAGTATACCGGCGGTTCGCGTTTCATTTTCACCCACCCATTAAAACAGGAGGGAAAAGCATGAAAAAAACAATATTAATCACCCTGTTTATGATGGGGATATTGCTTCAGACAAAGGCAAACTCACCGACTTCAACGGAAGAACAATTCCGTGACAGCATCTTTCAAGTCATTAACTCTGAGACAAACGATACTCTCCGCTCAAAGATATTGAGAGGAGCATTCCAGCAATATATAGGTCAGGAGGCAGCTTTAGAATATCTGGATTCAGCCCTTGTACTTTCCAAACGAAAAGGGATGTACGAAGAAGAGCTGTACACCCTCTTTGACTACTGCCGTCACTATGAATACCGGGGTGAGGCTTCTGAAATGGAACAGTATCTCCTAAAATTAAAAGAAGCCGCCTACCGATATAAGGATTACTCACTCTATTATACGGTCTGGTTAGGCATGCTCCAAATCAGATGTGCCCAGGGAGATACGGAATACGCTATCATGCAGGCCAAAGAGATGCGAAAGGAGGCCATCCGAATCAAGTATGAAAGTGGAGCATTCGTTTCGCTCATAGCTTTAGCACAAGCGTTGAATTTCGCAGAGCAGTATGACGAAGCAATTCAAACCTATAAACAAACTCTGGAAGAAAATCCGAATGCCAACGAATATTCACTCCTGTTAATACACGGAAATTTAGCGAAAATATATATGGAGCAGGAGAAGTATACGGAGGGTCTTAGTGAATTGGAACAACAGGAAAAAGTGCTAAAAAAGATGCAGGAAAAAGGTCCACAAGTTATAAATACACTGAAAAGCACTTTCTTAGAAACTGAAATATCCTTCGGCATGATTTATGCAAAAAACAGAGACAAAGAAAACCTGAAACAACATCTGATAAGGGCCGGGAAGTATTATGATAAAGAAAGCTTTTTCAGCTACTATATTGATTATCATGCTCTATGGGGCATATACTATAAGCTGGAGAAAGATTGGGACAAATGTTTCTACGAATTTAATCTGGCCATATCTGCTTGCCGCGGAGCAGAACCTTTTCATGAGAATGGCATCCTCAAAATGAAAGGGGAAGCTATGATGGAAGCCGGCCGACATGAAGAAGCTGCCAACATTTATAAGACAGCCGCACAGAAAGGCGACTCCCTCAACCAGGATATGCTGCAGCGCCATGAAGAGGTATATCAGGCTAACTATAAAATCCAAAAAGCTTTATTAGACAAAGAACTGATGACCAAGCAATACCGGTGGATATACGTCGGAGCATCCTCCATCATACTTATTCTGATGCTTCTTGCCATCATGCGTGCCTTCCGCATTCACCTACAATTACGCCGTTCGGAAGAAGAAACCCGGCAAGCATTGAAAACGATAGAGGCAGCGGATAAAATGAAAGAATATTTCCTGCAAAACATCACTTACGAAATTCGCATACCATTAAATACAGTCGTAGGCTTTTCCGAACTGCTGTCTGCTGAGCAAGATCTCTCCGAAGAAGAAGTACAGGAATATTCGGTTGCCATAAAGAATAATTCGGAAAAGTTACTGGCTCTGATTAATAACATTCTCGATTTGTCACGCCTTGAAGCTGGAATGATGCGGTTTAACGTGCAGGAATGCGATGCCACAGAGCTCTGCCGGGAGGTGAAGATGATGGTGAATATGCAGACTACGATGGTGAACCCGCACTTTCATACAGAACTGGAAACACTGACCATACATGCAGATAGCAGATGGTTCATGAAGCTACTTTCATCCCTGCTGACTGTTCCAAGATTATATGACGGAGAAATCTGCCAGGTGGAATATAGCCTGACCAGAGAAGGGCAATGTCTTAGAATCACAGTAAAGGGAAGTCCTCTCTACCAGGTATGGGAAGACGAACAGGAGCAACGAATCCTGCACGATATCAACAGGCTTTATCTGGAAGCGTTTAAAGGAAGTTATCAGGTTTCGGAGGAAGAAGAAAAAGTGGTTACGATTACTTACCCTCTGGGTTAGAGGTTATTTTTTACGAATAATCGTCAGCCCGTCACGCAAAGGAAGAATCACCTTTTCCACCCGTGAATCTTGTGCAATAAGATCATTAAAGGCCTTAATGCCTATGGTCTGCAAATCAGTGCGATGCGGTTGTTCTTCGAGGACATGGCCGTCCCACAAAGTATTATCAGCAATGATATAACCACCATCAGAGAGACGTGGCAATACCATCTCATAATATTCTATATACTTACGCTTATCACCGTCAACAAAGGCAAGATCAAAAGTGACGTCAAGTTGCGGAACCATCTCCAGTGCATCACCTATATAGAATTTAATTTTGTCTGCATAAGCGGAATTCTCCAACCAGGGACGGGTGAAGTCTTCCTGTTCATCATTGATTTCGAATGTATACAACATCCCGTCTTCCGCCAGTCCTTCTGCCATGCAAAGGGCGGAATAACCGCTGTAAGTGCCTATCTCCAAAATACGACGGGGACATATCATTTTAACGAACATCTTCAGCATACGCCCTTGCAAATGTCCCGACGCCATGCGCGGATACAGCAACTTAATATGCGTATCCCGATAAAGGGCTTTCAGATATTCACCCTCATCATCAATATGCTGCAAAATATATTCGTCTATGGTCATAAGAATTGAAAATTGAAAATTGGAAATTGACAATTACTTTGCAACATAACCGCGCAGCCTAATTGTCAATTTTCAATTATCAATTGCTAATTGATTAAAGGTATCTGTTTTTATTCGGCAATACACTTTCTTCGGAATACTTCAAAGCATCTCCTACGACGTTTATTTCGAGGAATGAAGTGTGCGTTCCGGCTTTACCACTACTCAGATAGCCTACCATATCGGTTTCAGACAAACGACCTTCTTTCAACAGACGGCGCAAAGCAGCGAAGTAGTATTCCTGTCCGTTGGCAAGCTCCGGCATGTAGATAGCTTCCACACCATAAGAAAGAGCCAGGTGGCGCATTGTTTTTTCCTTATAACAAATGGCGAGCACCGGATATTTACCACGGAAAGCGGCAAGGTTGCGTGCAGTGCGTCCGCTGTAACTGTCGGTAATGATGGCGCGTATCTTCAATTTTGAAGTAGCTTTTACAGCTTGTTTTGCCAGGAAGGCGGTCACATCATTACTGTTTTCATCCAGCGGAATGCGGATGTCATTATCAGCCAGTTTATCTTTTTCTGCTTGTGCGGCAACTTTCGTCATCGTTTTCACGGCATCCAACGGATATTTACCGTAAGCCGTTTCACCGCTCAACATCAAAGCATCCGTACGATAATAGATTGCATTGGCGATATCCGTTACTTCTGCACGGGTAGGACGCGGATTTGTAATCATTGTATGGAGCATCTGGGTAGCTACGATTACCGGTTTCTTAGCCAGAATGCACTTGCGGATAAGCAAACGCTGGATACCGGGGATACGTTCCTGCGGCACTTCAATACCCAAGTCACCACGAGCCACCATCACACCGTCGGCCACTTCCAGAATTTCATCGATGTTATCCACACCTTCCTGATTTTCAATCTTGGCAATGATGCGGATGTCACTGTTGTGGGCATCCAGAATTTCCTGTATATCCAGAACATCCTGTTTATTACGTACAAAAGAATGAGCTATGAAATCGATGTCTTTCTCGATAGCATAAAGAATGTTATTGCGGTCTTTCTCCGTCAGTGAAGGAAGGTTGATACGTACACCGGGTACATTGACGCTCTTACGACTTCCCAGCGTAGCTTCATTCTGCACCTCACACAACAAATACTCGTCTGTCTTCTCAATCACACGCAGCTCCAGATCACCATCATCAATCAGAATATCGCCATCCACCTGAAGATCATGCACAAAACCGGGATAAGATACAGCAATACATTCACGGGTCGTTTCTTGTGCAGGATTACCTACAATCTTCACTTTGTCACCAATCTGATAAGGAATAGGCTCGCCGCCCGCAATAGCAGTAGTACGCACTTCGGGCCCTTTTGTGTCCATCAATATGGCAATACGGTTGGAAACCTCACGTACATTGGTTATCAATTTTTCAAAACCTTCACGCGATGCGTGAGCCGTATTCATACGGACCACATTCATACCGGCCTTGAAAAGATCTCTTATAAACTCTACCTCGCAACGCTGATCTGAGATGGACGCTACGATTTTTGTTTGTTTCAACATCATAATCTTATCACCTTATATTATACCTAAACGTTTTATTTTCTCATTAACAAAGCCTCAATCGCCAAACGATATGAATGAAGCCCGAACCCACAAATCACCCCCGCACAAGCACAGGAAATCATCGACTTATGGCGAAACTCCTCACGGGTATGTACATTCGAGATGTGCACCTCAACCACGGGAGCTGTCACGGCGCGGATAGCATCCTGCAAAGCAATGGAAGTATGCGTATAAGCCCCTGCATTCAACACGATGCCGTCATAATCAAAACCCACTTCGTGTATTTTGTTGATCATCTCACCTTCCACATTCGACTGATAATACGCTATTTCAATGTCCGGATAAGTACGGCGCAATTCCACCAGATAGTCTTCAAATGAAACAGCGCCATAAATGGAAGGTTCCCGTTTGCCTAATAAATTGATATTAGGTCCATTAATAATTTGTATTTTCATATTTATACTATATCTGAACTTTTTCTACCTTTGCAGGGAATTTGGGTACAAAGGTAGAAAAAAGAAATGAAAAGAACCGAGAAAACAGACAAGATATTGGTGAAATACAAACAATATTTAAAGTTGGAGAAATCGTTATCTGACAATACGGTAGATGCTTATCTTACTGACCTGGACAAGTTACTGGCTTATCTTACATTAGAAAACATCAACATTCTGGATGTCCGGCTTGAAAATCTGGAAGATTTCTCGGCCGGATTACATGATATCGGCATCCACCCCCGTTCGCAGGCACGCATCTTGTCGGGCATCCGCTCTTTCTACCGTTTCCTCATTATGGAAGATTACCTGAAAGCCGACCCGACAGAATTGCTGGAATCCCCCCAGACAGGTTTCAAACTGCCCGAAGTAATGACTGTAGAAGAGATAGACCTGCTGATAGGAAGCATAGACCGCAGCACCAAAGAGGGACAGCGCAACAGGGCCATACTGGAAACGCTTTACAGTTGCGGGCTCCGCGTTTCCGAACTCTGCAACCTGAAATTATCCGAACTTTATTTTGAAGAAGGCTTCATCAAAGTGGAAGGAAAAGGTAGCAAACAGCGGCTGGTTCCTATTTCACCGCGCGCCATCAAGGAAATCAGGCTCTACTTCACCGACCGTAACCTGATGAAAATAAAGCCGGGATTTGAAGACTTTGTCTTTATCAGCAATTTCGGGAAGAACATCTCCCGCATCATGGTTTTCCACCTGATTAAGGAGTTGGCGGAAAAGGCCGGCATCACCAAAAATATCAGTCCCCATACCTTCCGTCATTCCTTCGCCACGCACCTGCTCGAAGGTGGCGCCAACCTCCGTGCCATCCAATGTATGCTGGGTCATGAGTCCATTGCAACCACGGAAATTTATACGCATATCGACCGCAAGATGTTGCGCAGTGAAATCATTGAGCACCATCCCCGGAACATTAAGTTCCGAAAAGAACGAGGATTTCATTAAATTATAATAAAATTAGCCATCCATTTCATAATCTGACAAGAGATTTAATATCTTTGTGAGCCCATTACCTTAGTGGTAATGGGCACTGAGAGAAACCAATAGACTAATTTCAATTACAAACAATTAATTTATACCTAAGATGACTAAGAAATTGTATCTGCCTTTGTTAATGGCACTGGTTGTTGCTCTTTCATCATGTAGCAGCAAGATGGGTGAGTTATCCTCTGATTACTTCACCGTTACTCCACAGGTTCTTGAAGCCGTAGGCGGCAAAGTACCGGCCACAATCAACGGAAAATTCCCCGAAAAGTATTTCAACAAGAAAGCTGTAGTAGAAGTGACTCCGGTTCTGAAATGGAACGGTGGAGAAGCTAAAGGACAGCCTGCAGTATTCCAGGGAGAAAAAGTAGAAGGTAACGACCAGACTATCTCTTACAAGATGGGCGGCAACTACACCATGAAGACTTCTTTCGACTATGTTCCTGAAATGGCTAAATCTGAACTGTATCTGGAGTTTAAAGCCACTATCGGCAGCAAAACAGTTACTATTCCTGCTGTGAAAATAGCTGATGGTGTAATTTCTACTTCAGAATTAGTTAACAATACTTTAGGTAATGCTAATCCTGCATTGGGCGAAGACGCTTTCCAACGTATCATCAAAGAAAAACATGACGCTAACATCATGTTCTTGATCCAACAAGCTAACCTTCGCGCTCAAGAATTGAATTCTGACGCTATCAAAGAATGGAAAGATCTTGTTAAGAACGCAGACGAGGCTCCGAACCAGAATGTAGCTATCGAGATCAGCGCTTACGCTTCTCCTGATGGTGGTGTTAAACTGAACACTGGCTTAGCTGAAAGACGTGAAGGCAACACAAGCAAATACCTGTCTAAAGAATTGAAGAAGATGAAGGTTGACGCTCCGGTTGACGCTCGTTACACAGCTCAAGACTGGGAAGGCTTCAAGGAATTAGTTTCTGCTTCTAACTTGCAAGATAAAGACTTAGTATTGCGTGTGATCTCTATGTACCAAGATCCTGAGACAAGAGAGAAAGAAATCAAGAATATCTCCGCTGTTTACTCTGACTTGGCTGAGACTATCCTTCCGCAATTACGTCGTTCTCGTTTGACCGCTAACATCGAGATCATCGGTAAGTCTGACGACGAGATCAGCGCTTTGGCTAAGAGCAATCCTTCTGAGTTGAATATCGAGGAAATCCTTTACGCCGCTACATTGACTAACAACGACGGTGAGAAGATGGCTATCTATACAAAAGCTTCTGAATTGTATCCTAACTGCTACCGTACTTGGAACAACATCGGTATGATGGCATTCAAGGCTGGTGATTTGGCTAAGGCTGAGCAAATGTTTAACAAGTCTAACTCTGTTAAGAATAACGCTTCCGCTAACATGAACTTAGGTTTGATCGCATTAACGAAGGGTGACCAAGCTAAGGCTCAACAATTGTTCGGTAACGCTGCCGGCGTAAACGAATTGAGCGAGGCTCTTGGTGTTCTTTACTTAGAGCAAGGCGAATATGCTAAGGCTGTTAACTCTTTCGGTTCTGTTAAGACTAACAACGCTGCTTTGGCTCAGATCTTGGTTAAGGATTACAGCAAGGCTTCTCAGACTTTGAACGGTGTTGCTAAACCTGATGCTATCACCTCTTACTTGAAGGCTGTTGTTGCTGCTCGTACAAACGACGCTAACGCAGTTATCAGCAACCTGAAAGCTGCTATCGCTGCTGATAAGGCTATGGCTAAAGAAGCTGCTATCGACCTGGAATTTGCAAAATATGCAACTAACAGCGAATTCGCTGCATTGGTTAAGTAATAACAAACTTATT
>OHRJ01000427.1_pt1 | contig 11498 bp, 3 predicted proteins | sample 1578401 | NCBI WGS metagenome assembly OHRJ01 (sample SAMEA3879520, study PRJEB24766) | human gut metagenome | biome: human-associated habitat; feature: feces | place: USA | collected 1985/1987 | reverse complement strand
GCAATCGTCACATAAGGAGCACGCACATTTATCGGAGCTTTCAAACGGATAACTCCGGAAACATTGAAAACGATGATACGTGCACCGCCCGTTTCACACGCCTCACGCAAGGTTCCGGGACCTGAATCTTCCAGCGAGGTGACTACAATAACCTTACCGCCACGTCCGCCGGGAGTATACATACCTCCACCTTCCGCACCGGGAAAGGCAGGGATATTACTTTTTATCAGATCTTCCGGTTTAGAAGCCCACGGTTTATAAGGACGTCCTTTCTGTGCTTCTTCCAAAACTACCGGCAAAGCTTTCTCCCATGCCGCATCCGATTTCCGGTCGAACTCTGCTTCCTGTTTTGCCGCTCTCGCTTTCACTGAATCGGGAATGACAGGATACTGTGCTGCAACCGGTAATACACATGCAACCAGCATCCAGGCTGATAATACTTTCTTAATGTTGTTCATTCTTTAGAATCTTATTAGGTTTTCTAAGAAGACGGTCAAGAAAACATTTTGTAATCAGTTACTTTTCTCCTTTCCGCCATTCATTCATATATTCACGGGGAGTCTGGTTATATTTTTTCCGGAAACATTTACTGTAATACCCCGAATCTTTGAAACCGACGGCAAAGGCAATCTCGGAAATACTCAAATCTGTATTTTTAATAAGTTCGACAGACTTGTTCAAACGAATATCCTTCACCAGATCGACCGGTGCCAGTCCGGTCAGACTCTTCAACTTCTTGAAGAATGCCGAACGGCTCAAACCAATTCCGGAAGCTATCGTGTCGATATTAAAGTCACTGTCGTCCATATTTTCCTCAATCACCTGATGTATCTTTTCAAGGAATTGCACATCTTTCTTCACAAGATATTGCTCGTAGCTATCTTCCTCCGAAGGATTTTGATTTTCCATTTGCTGGCGGACGCGCTCACGGAACAGTTTCCGCTCAGAAAGCAACTGATCGATGCGCGCCAGCAAATACTCCTTGCTGAACGGTTTGGTGATATATGCATTGGCTCCCAAAGTTATCGCTTTCGTTTTAGCTCCTTCATCATTCTTCGCTGTCAGGATAATAACAGGAATATGACTGATTTGGAAATCCTTACGAATGGCTTGCAGCATTTCCAGACCATCCATTTCAGGCATCATCTGGTCAGTCACCACAATATCCGGATGATGCAGATGTATCTTCTTCAATCCTTCCACCCCATCGTTAGCGATATGGATATTAAACTTATCTTCCAGCTGAAGCTTTATCAACTGGCAAAGATCCTTATTATCCTCCACCAATAAAAGAGTCGGTAATGAAGTATCAATTTCCGACTGTTCCTCTGTACCTTCTTCTGTAGCGGCATCAGCTACGTCAGCAGCTGGAGCAGTCTCTGTATCACTGACATAGAAATCCACTTCCGTTGAACGGTAATGTTCCTTATCCAGCAATAGCTCTACAACAAACACAGAGCCATGCCCTTCCGAACTTTCGGCACGGATTAATCCATGATGCAAGTTTACAATTTCTCTGGAAAGCGCCAGCCCGATACCTGTGCCCTGATAATATGATTTCTTGGCATTTTCTCCCTGCGAAAAACGTTCGAAGATCTCAGTCAGTTTGTTTTGCGGGATTCCAACCCCGTTATCTTTTACCTGCAGGAAACAACGTTTTCCATCTTCCGCAGTCCCGGTAGTCACATGAATGCTACCACCCGAAGGAGTAAACTTGAATGCATTTGATATAATGTTACGGATTACAATACTCAACTTCTCTTTATCCGCCCACACCATGATAGCCTCATCCGGCAATTGGAAAGTGAAACTAATCTCGTTTTCTTCGGAAAGAACACGGAATTCCTTTTGGAAAGAGACTACCAACTCATTAAAATCAATCAACGACACATGCAAACGCATCTTTCCATTCTGTATCTTTCGGAAATCGAGTATCTGATTGACAAGACGTAACATGCGTTCCGTATTCTTATGTACAACGGTCAGATGTTCCCGTACGGAAGGAGAAATGGTCTGGTCCTCCAGAACTTCACTGACCGGACTGGAGATAAGTGTCAATGGTGTACGTAGCTCATGTGAAATATCGGTGAAGAATTTCAGTTTGATATTTGATAATTGTTGTTCCATATCCACTTGGTGACGCAGACGATAAATGTAGGAGAAGATATACAGAATTAACCCGGTGAGAAGAATGAATGCTGCAAGGTATGCCAGAAAGGCCCAAGGAGTCTCCCAGAAAGTAGGAATGACTTTGATGGAGAGTGTACGTATATTGTTTACCCATACTTCATCACTGTTTGTTGATTTCACCTGAAGACGATATTCGCCTGCGGGCAGATTGATGTAACTTGCCGATTTGTTTTTATCGCTATAATTCCATTCTTTTTCAAGACCTTCCAGGCGATAGGCATAGCGTATGTCATCCGGTCTTGTGAAGTCTAAGGCTGAAAACTGTACATTAATATTTCGTTCCGAAGGATGTAAGGCTATCTCTTTCAGATCATCGGTGGAGACAATTGATTTCTTTCCGTTGACTTTCAAATCTGTAAAGACGATGGGAGGTACATAATCACTCTTCTTCATTTGTTCCGGAACAATTTCCAAAAAGCCCATATCTGTGCCGAAAATCAATTGTTTCCGGGCGTTTAAGGTGGGTATCGCTTCGCTAAAGTTCATTTTTTGTCTGAGAAATCCTGTACTATAGTTCTCGAAAGCCTCTGTTTCCGGATTAAATTTGGATAAAGCGTTTTCGGATGCTATCCACAGATTCTTTTGGGAATCTTCTATCATGGCCAGGACCATATCGGAACCTAATCCTTCCTGCTCGGTATAATACTGAAATTCAATATTTTCGCTAAGAAGGGTTCTGGATGTGATTTTGTTGACTCCTCCGGTGAATGTCAATACATAGATATCTTTATGGCTATTTTCATATATATGCATAATGTCGTTTCCTGTCAGACTGGAAGGTTTGTTCCTGTTTTGTATATTTCTGTAGAACTTGATTTCTTCCGGTTGTGCAAAGTCATTCGAGAATGTCACTAAACCAAAGGTGGTTCCTACCAATAGGATACCATTTTCCGTTCCTGTGATATAGCGGATATTATGGCAGGTACTGAACGGATAGTTTTGTAGTTTATTTCTGTGGTTGATAAAGTACACTTTTCCCTCAGGGGTTTGTTGCAACAGATTTAATCCACCACCGTAGCATCCTACCCAGATGTTATCATGATTATCGGAATATATGGTAAATATGTCATTGTAACTCAAACTATATACGTCTTCGGAGTCGTACACATAGTTTTGTATGTTGTAATTCCCATCGGCTTTCTTTGTGAGTTGGAATAGTCCGTTTCCTTTGGTTCCTATCCAGATTGTTCCGTTCTTTCCTTCGCAGATGCTGTAAACACTGGCATTGAATGATACTTTATCTTTACCTATCTTTCCCTGTGAAGACAAGTAACCGGCCAGGCTGCCATCAGGGTGGTATATCCTGACATATTCGCTTTTGGAAGCTACCCACAATCGTTGTGAACTATCCAAAAGGAAAGCACGGATTTCGAATCCTCTGTCTATCCCTTTCAGAACATAAATTTGTGGATAGAAAGACATTTTCTTTATTCCTCTGGCGCTGACTAGCCAGTAGTTTCCTTGTCTGTCTTGATAATGATAGCGAACAAGCGGAGCAAATAGTGATTGGGGGTTGTCCGGATCTGTATAAAAAGCTTTCAATTCTTTATTTTTCCTGTCATAATAACAGAAGTTCCCATTATGGGGAATCAGCCATAAAGTACCTTGTTTATCTTCAAATATGATATTTTTGTTCTCTCTGCCATAATTCACGACCTCTTTTTCGGGTGTAAAGAGGTATTGTTTTTCACCTGTTGACGGATTAAAGCGTATCACTCCGGGAGTAGTGGGGAATATCCATAGCTCTCCCTCTTTATCTTCATAAATGGAGATAGCTTCATTGGAGGATTGCATGGGAGTACGGATATCAATTAGCTGAGAAGTCTTATTTCCCGGATTGAACAGGATGACGCCATTATCAGTGGCTATGGTGAGTAGCCCATGGTTGGTTATGTCTAAAGAGCTTATTTTGTTGATGGGGTAAGGAAGCTCTATGAATTTTATGCTTTCAGTTTGTTGGTTATAATAGGCTATCTTTTCAGAAGCGGAAGCAAGGTAAATTGTACCGTTGTATTCCTGAATAAACCGGAAAGGAAAATCGCTGTCGATTTTCTTGCTACCTATAATGGATATACCTTTGTCTGTCAATATCCACTCATCCTTATCGGAATCCTGGAAGATAGTGTGGATGTGTTCACCTTTTAAAAAGCCATTGAATGTGCTATAGAGTGTAATTCCGTCTTTTTCTTTATATCTCTTTTCATCGATTCTGTAACAATAACCTTTGTCGCATGTCACCCAGGCTATGCCTTCTTTTAGGGGAAATATTTTCTGAACAAAGTTTCTTCTTTGCATATCTTTATCTACTGTTTGCAGGACATCGTAGAAGATTTCAAGATGCGTGTCGAATATATAAGCCTTGCTGTCATACGTCTGGCACCAGATATCGCCATATGCGGTTTCTGAAATGGAGGTTATCCGATTGTTGGATAGTGTATATTCTTTATGTGGCGCGGATTTGTAGTTCTTGAATGTATATCCGTCGAACTTATTGAGTCCGTTACGGGTACAGATCCAGATAAAGCCTTTCTGATCTTGTAAAACTGCTGATGCTATATCTTGGGGTAGTCCGTTCTCTGCTGTAAAATCAGTAATCTGGCAGATGGGCTGTGCCGATGAAAACATCGGTATCATTAGGTATAAAAAGTAGATAATCAGTCGTCTCATAGTACCGTTTTGAATAGTGCAGAACAAATGTATGGAAAAAAGGGAATAAATGAAAAGTATAGGACCTGTTTGACCGAAAAAGCCGATATTTCGCCCGAATAGTCCACCTTCTTTTTTGTTCCATTTTGAAAAAGTGCACTCTTGTTACCTGATTTTATTCCGTTGCTATGATACAGGTTGGCTATTTTTGCAGAGTGAATTATTTTAATCATTAACTATTAAAAACACATTAACTTATGAATTTTGAAAGACTTGTTCAAAGGACAGCTGCTACTCTCTTGATGAGTATGATCTGCCTTATCTCTCTTGCACAGAGTCGTACTGTTTCAGGTGTTGTGCTCGATAGCAGAGGTGATCCTGTTATTGGTGCTAATATCAGAGTAGTAAGTGACGCTTCTATCGGTACAATTACAGACCTGGATGGTAAATTCTCCCTTGCCGTGCCGGGTACAGCCAAACAATTGGAAATAAGTTTTATCGGAATGCAGACGCAAACTGTATCCATTGTTGCAGGGCAGCCGGTTCATGTGACATTGGCTGAAGATGCTGAGATTCTGGATGAAGTTGTAGTGATCGGTTATCAGACGGTGAAACGAAAGGACCTTACCGGATCGGTAGCCTCTGTTTCGGGTGAGCAAATTGCAGCTATGCCTGTTGCCAATGCAGCCCAGGCTTTGCAGGGTAAGCTGGCCGGTGTAAATGTAACAACGCAGGATGGACGTCCCGATGCCGCTGTTTCTATTCGTGTACGTGGTGGAGGTTCTATCTCACAGAGTAATGACCCGCTGGTGTTGATTGATGGAGTCAGTGGTTCGTTAAGTGATATTCCGGGCGATCAGATTGAGTCGATTGACGTTTTGAAAGATGCCTCATCAACAGCTATTTATGGTGCCCGTGGTGCTAATGGTGTAATTCTTGTCACCACAAAGGGGGCTAAAGAAGGACGTGTTGTTGTCAGCTACAATGGTTATGCGAAGTTCAATACACCGACTAAGTATATGGATGCGCTCAATCCTTATGACTACCTGGCATATAGCTGGGCAAGTGCAGCTTCGGTTGGTGGTAACAGCTATATGGAACCATTGGAGAAACTGTATGGAATAGGACGTTATACGACTACCAACCCTGGCGGCATAGAAAGTTATCGCAATGTGAAGGCGGATAATATCCAGAAGAAGATTTATGGAGATTCTTTCTCTCATAATCATGACCTTTCAGTTACGGGTGGTACTGAAAAGACCAAAGTGCTGTTTGGGGTAAACTACATGGACGAGGATGGTATGAAACTCGCTTCTTATTACAGACGTGCCAATGTGTCGTTGAAAGTGAACCAGAAGATTGCCAAGAACCTTGATTTGAGTCTTGATACCCGTTATACCAATATTAAAAAGATGGGTGATGAGGGTGTTACAAATGGTAGCGGATCAGTTCTGTCATCTTCTTATCGTTTCCGTCCAATTGCAACAGATGATATTTTGGGTGATTTGTCTGCAATGAATGAAGGTATGATTGAGAACTATGCCAAACAGAGCCAGTGGGACAGATATAATCCGGTAAACCGCATCAATGACAAGTATGCGCCGAATGCCCAGCAGTCATTGCGTGGAATTCTCTCGCTGAACTGGGGAATTGTGAAAGGATTGACCTATCATACTGACCTGTCTCTCAGTCAGACCTGGAATCAGAATAAAGAATGGACGGGAGCCATCATAAATAACTATCTGGATGATAATACCGGCGAAGTTCTATATGCAGGTAATGCGAATCTGGAGAAAAAGAATAGCTGGGGACTTCGTTGGACAAATACCTTGAGTTATGACTTTACTTTAGGTAAGATACATCGGGTGAATATCCTGGCCGGCCATGAAGTTTCCGATTCGGGCGGTGACGGACTGAAAGCCTCAGGAACTTATTTCCCTGCCAACTTTACGAAGGAAAATGCATTTGCTATGATCAATCAATATGACAGCACTAAGGGAGTGGGGGATTTCTCTTCAAGTGTTTCTACGCCGAGCCGTATCCTTTCTTTCTTTGGTCGTTTGAATTATAACCTTATGGAACGTTATCTGCTGACGGTTACGTTCCGTGCGGATGGTTCATCTAAATTTGCTCCCAGTAACCGTTGGGGATATTTCCCGGCAGCAGCTTTGGGCTGGCGTATGTCTGAAGAAGCATTCCTGAATGATGTGAACTGGTTGGATAACCTTAAACTCCGTGTTTCCTACGGTGAGGTAGGTAACGATGGTATAAATTCCAGTCTGTGGTCACAGAATTGGGAGGCTACCAGTGACAAGAGATATCAGGGAGCTGTGAATGGTGCCTTCTTACCTTCTTATTCACTTGGTGCAGATATGGCGAACAAGGATCTGAAGTGGGAAACTACGATTACTCGCAACATTGGTGTTGATTTCGGTTTCTTTAATAGCCGCCTGACCGGTACGATTGATGCCTATTGGAATACTACCAAGGATTTGCTGATGAAAACTGCCATACCGGGTATTACGGGTTTTACTACAACCTATGCCAATGTAGGCCAGACCAGCAATAAAGGTGTTGAAATTGCTCTTCAGGGTGTACTTGTGAAAACGAGGGACTGGAATGTAACGGCTGGTTTCAATATTAACTTCAATCGCGGTAAAGTGGACAAGCTGGCTGATAATGTTACCGGACTTTATGGTACGGAATGGGCTACTTCATCTACTTTCCCGAAATCGGATTATGTCTTGAAAGAAGGACGCCCTGTTGGCTTGGTACGTGGTTTGACTGCCGATGGATTCTATACTACCGATGATTTCACTTATGAAAATGGAGTGTATACCCTGAAAAAAGGAGTTGCGGATGTTTCTTCTGCTGTATTCCCCAACTATCACTTGCACAATGGTATAAACGAACGCCCTGCAGGACAGTTGGCTTATCCGGGTATGGCAAAGTTCAAAGACCTGAACGATGACGGTATTATCAATGATGATGACGTGGACGTTATCGGCGATATGACACCTGTCCATACCGGTGGTTTTAATATTAATGCTACCTATAAGAATTTCGATTTAGGTTTGTATTTTAACTGGAGCTATGGCAATGAAATCTATAATGTAAATAAGCTGGCAGCACTTTATGGTTATAAAGAAGGTGCCGTTTACGAGAATAAGCTCTCTATAGTAAAGGATTGCTATAAAATCTATGATGTAGTGAATGGAGAATTAGTCGCATTGACCACTCCTGAACAACTGAATGCTGCCAATGCGAATGCTAAGTTACCACTGGCATACAGTGAGAATGGTTATGTATCTACATTAGGTATTGAAGACGGCTCTTATCTGCGTTTGAATACACTGACTTTGGGGTATACTTTACCGAAGAGCATTCTTCAGAAGGCGGGCATCAGCAATCTGCGTGTTTACGGAAGTATCTATAATGTCTTTACGATTACAGGATATTCCGGAATTGATGCTGAAGTAAGTACATCCACTTCTACAAAGACCTATCCTCAATTGGGTATGGACTGGGGTACTTATCCGCGTGCACGTTCCTTCGTACTGGGTGTAAATCTTAGCTTCTAACCATTTAATAAAAGATGAAATTATGAATAAGTATATAAAAATGGCATTTGCGTCAGCCTGCTGTGTCTTGTTTGCACAGTGCAGTGACTTTCTGGAAACTTCTTCTCCTTCTAATACAGATGACGAGTTTGTAACTTCCAGTCCCGCAGAAACTTTAAAGACTTTGTCAAGAGCTTATGCTCTTTATCGTGAGTCGTGTAATGGGGCATACGATTGGAACGACCATTACCGTTCGGATATCGAATATTTCCCCGAGAATAATACTTCCAATAATATCAATGCAAAGTTGGTTCCCGAACAGATTCCTTGTGACCACATGAAGGGTAGCTTCAATGCTTTGTACAATGTGATCTCCTATGCCGGAAAGACAGCTGATCTGATCGCTGCCAAAGCAGTTTATCAGGATGATATCGCAGCAGGCAGAACTTCCGACTGGACACACCTGAAAGGTGAAGCCGAAGCATTGCGTGCATTATGCTATTTTGACTTGATTAAACATTGTGGCGATGTACCATATGGCTATGAGAATAACTATGTAGATGATTACGGGCTGACTTCACGTTTTGATATTTATGATGCACTGATTGAAAAATTGAAAGCTGCGGAACCGTATATGTATAAAGTAGGGGAAGGCGGTTTGAACGGTGAGCGTATTACGCGGACATTTGTTGATGGATTGATTGGTAAAATGGCTCTTTATGCCGGAGGCTATCAAACTATCCGTACGGATATGCCGGAGCTTTATGGAAGTGTACAGTTCGAAACTCTCAGTACGGATGCTAAACGTAAATGCGCTTATGCCCGTCGTTCTGATTACAAGAACTATTACATTATAGCTGAAGACTATTTGCAGAAAGCTCTTTCAACCAATGCAGGAACTACCAAACTGGTTACTACGGATGAGCGTAGCTATGCAAACAATCCTTTCCAACGTCATTTCCAATATGGAATGGATCTTCTGATGAGTCCTGAAGCCATCTTTGAAATAGGTTGTGTACAGAATCAGGCTACAAGCCGTATGTATTGCTATGATTTCGGTCGTGGTTCTAACGGTGGTAACAATACTGCCCCGAATAAAGTATTTGCCGGTATACGTATGGTGCCGAGTTTCTATTACGGTGGTTATGACAACGCGGATAAACGTCGTGATGTCAGTGCAGTGGTTACCGGACTGGATGGTAAAGGTAATGAGTTGGCATTTACTTTTAAGGCAGGTGCTAAGGTTGACGGAGGTATTTGCTTGAATAAATGGGATATTTGCCGCCAAAATCCTTACTTTGTCGGTCCCCAGATGGGTGCAGGCTTCAATATGCCGATTATGCGTGTAGCTGATGTTATTCTGATGTTGGCGGAAGTGAAAGCAGGATTGGATGCAGATACGGAAGCTATAGGCTTGGTTAATCAGATTCGTGAAAGAGCTTTTGGTGATGATCTGCATAATATTTCCGGTTTGTCCGGTGAAGCTCTGAAAGAAGCTATTCTGCTGGAACGTAAGTTTGAACTTTTCGGTGAAGGGCATACCGGTTACGACCTGGTGCGGAGTGGTAAATTCTCACAAAAAGCAATGGAAGTACGTAATGAGATGTCAACCCTTGCTGAGAATCTGAAGACTAAAGGTTATCATGAATTTGAGAATGGCAACATATTACCCGCTTACATCTGGACAAAGCAGGTTGCAGGAGCCAAACTGACTTATGACTGTACGGATGAAAACGATCCTGTACTTTTCCCGGGATGGCGTGGTGTATTGGATTTTGCTCAGTTAGGGTTGTCTGTTAATGGAACTAACCATAATACCGCTATCAAAGGGTTATTTGAATATATTGCTCCGGATAGTGAGACTGCTGCGGAATTAGAAGCGGAAGGATATGTAAAGACAGAGTGGGGAAGCACTCTTGCCGCCAATATTGATATTTATCTGAGTAATATCCTTCCGGGCATTACATCGGAAGAGAGTGTTCCGTGTTATTACTGGCCTATTCCTTATGAAACAATTAGCCAATCCAAAGGAAAAGTGACAAATGGCTATGGACTGCCACAGCAATAATAGGTATTTAACATAGAACTTTGAAAAAACTGCAGGATTTCATCTCCAACGGATTTAAAATCTTGCGGTTTTTGTCGTATTATTTCATTTGATATATTAATTTTGTGAAATTATAGAATAGACAATGATGAAAGGAAGACTTTTTTACTTACTGCCTTTCCTTGCTTTGGCGGGTTGTGGAGAACCATCCTACAAGGATGCTTCTTTATCCCCTGAAAGGCGGGCGGAACTTCTGGTGAAGGAACTTACGCTGGAAGAGAAAGCGCATCTTATGATGGATGGTTCCCGTCCCGTGGAACGATTGGGTATAAAACCGTATAACTGGTGGAATGAGGCGCTGCATGGCGTTGCCAGGGCAGGATTGGCTACGGTCTTTCCCCAGCCGATAGGTATGGCGGCATCGTTCGACCCTGAAATGGTGTATGAAGTGTTCAATGCCGTGTCGGACGAGGCACGCGCGAAGAATACCTACTACGCATCCCAGAATAGCCGTGAGCGCTATCAGGGCTTGACCATGTGGACTCCCACAGTGAACATCTACCGTGACCCGCGTTGGGGCAGGGGCATCGAGACATACGGTGAAGACCCTTATCTGACAAGCCGGATGGGAGTGATGGTAGTAAAAGGTTTGCAAGGGCCTGCCGATGGAAAGTATGACAAACTGCATGCCTGTGCCAAGCACTTTGCCGGATATGGTGCAGCTATTGCCGGAAAAGATTATAATAGTGTGGATATGTCGATGGGACAGTTTGTCAATTTCTATATGCCTCCTTACAAGGCTGGTGCAGAAGCCGGTGCTGCTACTTTCATGAGTGCGTTCAATGACTTTAATAACGAACCGTCTACCGGAAGTACTTTTCTGTTGAGGGAGCTTCTGAAGAATCAATGGGGATTTAAAGGGTTTGTAGTATCCGATTGGGGATCAGTGGGAGAAATGATGAACCACCGTTATGCGAAAGATGAAAAAGAAGCTGCTTATAAAGGAATCAAGGCCGGACTGGATATGGAGATGGTCAGTGAATGCTATTCCAAGA
>OHRJ01000424.1_pt1 | contig 11671 bp, 9 predicted proteins | sample 1578401 | NCBI WGS metagenome assembly OHRJ01 (sample SAMEA3879520, study PRJEB24766) | human gut metagenome | biome: human-associated habitat; feature: feces | place: USA | collected 1985/1987 | reverse complement strand
AGACCCACAGCGCGGCAATGGCCACGGCGAATACCGCGCCAAAGCCTATCCCCACGGCGACCGGTGGAACGCCCACGCTCACCGCCAGGGAATAGAGCCCCAGCATCAGCAGCATCGCCACGTTCTCACCGAGGTTCTGTACTGCAATGGCGTTACCTGCCCCGACCGAATGTTTCCCACGCTCCTGCAGCAGCGCGTTCAGCGGTACGATAAAGAACCCGCCGAACACCCCGAGCAGCAGCAGCAGACCGAACGCCGGCAGCAGCGACTGCTGCACCGCAAAGGCTATCACCGCGATACCGATCAAAATCCCGGCCGGCATACAGCGCGACACCGTCTCCAGGGTCACCAGCTTCGCCGCCGCCCCGGCACCCAGCACAATCCCCACCGCCACCATCGCATTAAGATAGGTGGGCATGGCGTTGCTGGTAATGCCCAGCGCCACCGGCACCCAGATCACCAGCAGGAAACGCAGGGTCACGCCAGCGCCCCAGAACAGGCTGGTGCCCATCAGCGAAAAGCGGGTTTCGCCGTTGCGCCACAGCGTCCGGCAGGCGCTGAAGAAGCTGTGCGTCATTGGCTTAAAACGCCACGACTGCCCCGGACGCGCTGCCGGCAGCCTGGGTATCCACAGGTTAGCCACTACCGCCCCGCCGTAGACCAGCGCGCAGACGATCAGCGCCGCCAGCACGTGCCAGTCGGCGAGGATCCCGCCGGCCATGGAGCCCAGCAGGATCGCCGCGATGGCCGTCGGCCCCTCGCATTCAATGATCCGCCGCAGATGCGCCAGCGCGCGCTGGCACTCCTCTTCCTCAGTCGCGGCGTTGAACTCGCTGCGGTAAAGGTAGGGGTTGAAGAAGTGAACGTGGCCGCGGGAGAACTCATTCGGCACCCGGCGCCAGTCGCCGGTAGCGGCGATCGCGCTGCCGGTGTTGCCATGATAGGAACGATAGGCCGACAGCACCTTGTCGCGCCCGGTATAGAGCCGCGCCATGCGAATCGCGTTCTCATTGGCATCCGCCCCGGCGTTAGTGAAGAACACCTTACTGAAGCCCGCCGGCGCCAGGTCGACGATGCGCTTCGCCGCTTCGCCGCGGGCAAGGTTGGCGGTGGCGGGCGCGATGGTGACCAGGGTCTCCAGCTGCGACTTCATGGCCGCCAATACCCGGGGGTGCTGATAGCCAATGTTGACGTTCACCAGCTGGCTGCTGAAATCGAGCCAGGTGTTCCCCTCATAATCCCATAGCTCGCAGCCTTGCGCCCCGGCGATGACCAGCGGGTTGAGATTGCCCTGCATCGACCATGAATGAAACACATAGGCGCGATCTAATTGCCGAACTTCGTCATTGCTTACCGCGACCTCGTTGTGAATTGCCAGCTTCATACCCTGCCCTCTCTCATGTCGTAGTGGTTGGCTTCATCATTGGCCTTGGCCGCGCAAATCGGATAGAGCCAGTGCGCGCATAACGATGTGACACGGTGTCACATCCCCGCCCGTCGTCTGGCCCTGTGCCTTGTCGTCCGGCGTTTTTATAGTGAAGGGACAACCGCACAGGAGAATGAGATGGCAACGAGCAACGTAGTGTTTATCACCGGGGCGACCTCGGGTTTTGGCGAAGCGGCAGCGCAGGTGTTTGCCGACGCGGGCTGGTCGCTGGTGCTGAGCGGGCGCCGCTATCCGCGACTGAAGGCCTTGCAGGACAGACTCGCCGCCAGGGTGCCGGTGCATATTATTGAGCTTGACGTTCGTGACAGCGAGGCGGTGGCTGCCGCCGTGGCGTCGCTGCCCGCCGATTTCGCCGATATCACCACCCTGATCAACAACGCCGGGCTGGCGCTGTCGCCGCTGCCGGCGCAGGAGGTGGCGCTGGAGGACTGGAAAACGATGATCGACACCAACGTCACCGGTCTGGTGACAGTCACTCACGCCCTGCTGCCGACGCTGATCCGCCATGGCGCCGGGGCGAGTATTATCAATATCGGCTCGATCGCCGGGCAGTGGCCCTATCCCGGCAGCCATGTGTATGGCGCCAGCAAGGCGTTTGTGAAGCAGTTCAGCTATAACCTGCGCTGCGATCTGCTTGGCACCGGCGTGCGGGTCACCGATCTGGCGCCGGGGATTGCCGAGACCGAATTTACCCTGGTGCGAACCAAAGGCGACCAGGCGGCATCGGATAAGCTCTATCGCGGCACCACGCCGCTGAGCGCGCGCGATATCGCCGAGCAGATGTTTTATATCGCCACGCTGCCGGCGCATATGAACATTAACCGGGTGGAGGTGATGCCGGTGCGTCAGGCGTGGCAGCCGTTCGCTATCGACCGGGATTAAGCGAAACCCGACGCATCCCCTGTCGGCGCTGCCGGCAGGGAATGCAGGCCGGACTAACGGCTGCTTTGCAGAAACTGCCTGACGCGTTCGGAGTCAGGCTGAGTGAAGAACTTCTCCGGCGGCGCCTTCTCAATCAGCAGTCCCTTCTCCAGAAACACCACCTCATTGGACACCTGGCGGGCAAAATCCATCTCGTGGGTCACCACCACCATGGTGTAGCCCTCGGCGGCAAGGGCTTTCATTACCCCCAACACCTCATTAACCAGCTCCGGATCCAGCGCCGACGTCGGTTCATCGAAGAGAATAACTTCCGGCGACATCGCCAGCGAACGAGCGATCGCCACCCGCTGCTTCTGCCCGCCGGAGAGAGTGATCGGGTAAACATCGGCTTTGTGCGCCATGCCCACTTTCTCCAGCTGCTGCATGGCCATGGCGTTCGCCTCGTCTCGTTTCATGCCCTTAACGCGCAGCAGCGCCTCGCTGACGTTCTGCTGCACGGTCAGATGCGGCCACAGGTTAAAACTCTGAAAGACCATCCCCACCCGCTCGCGGATTTTGGCCAGCTGGCGGTGCGACATCGCCCGGCCGCGCTGTTCATCAATCCCCAGCCGCTGACCGCCGATATGAATTTCACCGCGGTCCGGCTGTTCCAGCCAGTTCATACAGCGCAGCAGGGTGGATTTTCCCGACCCGGACGAGCCGAGAATACTCACCACGGTCCCCTTCTCCACCGTCAGGTTAATATCCCGCAGGACTTCCACATTATCGAACTGTTTGGAGACGTTTTTGACGCTTACGGCAATAGACTCAGGCATGGCTCATTCCTCTTTTGGCTCCCCAGGCGGTCAGGCGCTTAATCAGCAGCTCCAGTAGAATGCTGATCGCCCAGTAAAGCCCAATGGCGACGATAAAGGCGTTAAACGGAATAAAATAGGTCGCCTGGACGCTGTTGGCGGCGGCGGTGATCTCCTGAACGGTAATAATGCTCAGGAAAGCGGTGTCCTTCAGGCAAATAATCAGCTGATTGCCGATCAGCGGTAAGGCGGAAGAGACGATATTGGGTAAAATAATCCGCCGAAAAATGGCATAGCGAGAAAAGCCCTGAGCAATTGCCGCTTCAATATATCCGCCGGAAAATACCCGCCGCTGGCTGCGCAATATTTCAAAGAAATAGGCGCCATGATAAATAATCAGGGCCAGTAAACCGGCGGTCCACGGCTCCATGCTAATACCGAGCTGCGGCAGTCCGTAATACAGAAGATAAGCGAGGATCAAAAAAGGGATCGCGCGCATCAGGCTGACGAAACCAATAATAATCCGGTTAATCACTTTCTTTTGATATTCGCTAAAATAACACAGCGCAATACCGATAATCAGCGCCGCCAGGGCGGCGGTAATAAACAGTTCGAGGGTCGCGAATAACCCGGCAATAAAGCTATCGCGAACCGACCAGATAACGCCCCACTGATTCATAATGCCTCCCGTTCCTAGCGCGCCAGACGCCTGGCTTTACGTTCCGCGATACCCTGCAGCTTCAACAAACAGCCGATGATCGCCACATACAGCAGGCCGGCGGCGAGGATCGGCGACAGCGGCTCGTAGGTGACCGAGGAGATACGGTTGGTGACCCGGGTGAGATCCACCACGCCAATCACGGCGATCGCCGGGCTACCTTTGATCAAAAAGGACATCTCATTGACCAGCGCCGGCAGGCTCTCGATCCACATCTGCGGCAGCATGATGTAGCGGAAGTAGGTCCAGCGGCGCATCCCTACCGACTCCGCCGCCTCCCGCTGTTCGCGCGGAAAGGTGCGGAAGGCATTGCGCCAGATCTCAGCGTTAAACGCCGACGTGTTAAGCGTCAGCGCCACGATGGCGGCCACGTTCTTGTCGAGGTTAATGCCCATCGTGGGCAGGGAAAGGAACAGAAATAGCACCAGCGTCACCAGCGGCGTCGCGCGGGCCAGACTGATATAGACCACCAGCAGCTGGTCGATCACCGGCAGGCGCAGCATCCGTACCAGGGCGATCAGCAGGCCAGCCACCACCCCGAAGGCGATAGCGATAGCCGAAATCCAGAGGGTCGTCCATGCGCCTTCGATTAATAACTGCCAGGAAATTGCATCCATGAGGCCCTCCTTCTCAGCAACAGGCGGCGGTCGCCCGCCGCGGAATATTACAGTCCGGCGAGTTTGTGAAACTGTTCCGGGCTGGTGATCGCCTCGGTCGGCAGGTTGTCATAGGTTTCGCCGAACCATTTTTTCTGCAGTTCGGCGAGCTTGCCGGTCTCCTTCATGTGGTTCATAAACCTGGTCATATAGGCCAGCAGCTGCGGCGAGTTTTTCGGGATCGGCCACGCCATATACCCCGGTCCGGAGACGGCCAGCCCTTTGGCGAAGACCTTCGGTTTGGCTTTCGCCAGGTCGTTTACCGAGATCACCACGTTAATCACGTAATCCAGTCGCTTGTTCGCCAGGTCGGCGTAGGCTTCCGGATAGGAGGGATACTCCACCACCGGCCCCAGCTTGCCGCCGGTCTTCTCCAGCATCGCCTTCAGCTCCGGCAAACGCGCCAGCAGCGCGCTCCCGGCCTGTACCCCCACTTTTTTGCCGCTGAGATCGGCAATGGTATTTAGCGAGGTATCGCCAGCGCGTTTGACGAAATAGTGCTGCGCGGAGGCCCACGGTGGGGTGAAATCAAAGACCTTCAGCCGCTCATCGGTAATAACCGCCCCGGTTAAGGCCATATCGTATTGCCCGGTGGAGACAGCCGCTAATAATCCGGTCCACGGTAATATGCTCTGGTCGACATGGAATTTTGCGTACTTACGTAATTCCTCAAGCATATCTTTGTTAAAGCCATCAGCCTGGCCATTATTCATAAAGTTAAACGGCGCATAATCATCTTCCGTCGCCACTTTCAAGGTGCCGGATTTTTCTATTTCCGGAAGATCGGCCGCGACGGCGTGATAAGAAAAAGCGACCGTTAATACAGCGCTCAGACACATTGATGCCAATGATTTTTTCATTATTTCACCCCTGATGGATTGGCCAGACGGGTTCATTCCAGAACGCGAAAAGGTTTCTGCAAAATAGTGGCCGGGGACGTTCCGGTCCACGGCGGCTGAATACGTTTTTAATGTGGGAGCGTTTTTCAATTCCGTATAGAGCCAGATGGGCCGCATCGCTGTGTCAGATGGCGGCAGGGTGGTATGGAATTTGCTGAGTGTAACGGGTGGTCGCAATGCGTTATTGCCAGAGGAGCCCCGTATGATCCGTCACCTGTTACACGTTGATTTTCAGCCTGGCCGCGGTTTGCAGGAACAGGTGCGAGAGACGCTGGTGAATGCCATTCTCAGCGGGATCTTCGCCGCCGACACCCCGCTGCCCTCCTGTCGCCAGCTGGCCAGCCAGCTTCGCGTCTCGCGTAACACCACCGCGCTGGTGTTTGAAAGTCTGGTCAACGAGGGCTACCTGATTAGCCGCCCACGCAGCGGTTACTACCTGCATCCCGACTATCATGAAGCTTCGCCTGCCGCCGTCGAGAGTGCACCGCAGCGCGAAGCCGCTGCACCACGCTGGGGCGACCGGCTGCAGATGACCCCCAGCCAGCAGGAGTCGATCCTCAAACCGGCGGGCTGGATGCACTACCGCTACCCGTTTATCTACGGCCAGCCCGATACCCGGCAGTTCCCGCTGGCCACCTGGCGCTCGGCGGCGAACTGGCTGCACGGCGGGGTGCGCGACCCGGCGTGGGTCATCGACCATATTGACCAGGATGTGCCGATGCTGATCGAGCAGATCCGCACCCGGGTGCTGCCCAAGCGCGGCATTGTCGCCGCGCCGGATGAAATTCTCATCACCCTTGGCTCGCAAAATGCGCTCTACCTGCTGACCCGACTGCTGCTCTCTTCCACCACCCGCATTGGCGTCGAAAACCCCTGCTTCCGCGAAGCCATCAACACCTTTCTGCTCGCCGACGCCGAGGTGGTGCCGCACCCGGTGGATGAAGAGGGGATCGTGCTTAATGAGCGTCCCTGCGATTACTACTATGTCACTCCAGGCCATCAGGTGCCCACCGGGGTGACCATGAGCAGTGCGCGGCGTCGCCAGTTGCTGGAGCATGCCGCCCGCCATGACGCGGTCATTATTGAAGATGATTATGACTCGGAGAGTAACTTTACCCTCAACCCGCTGCCGGCGCTGAAGGCCAGCGATCGCAGCGGCCGGGTGGTGTATGTCAGCAGCCTGTCAAAAGCGCTGTCACCGGGGTTGCGGTTGGGGTTTATGGTCGCCGACCCGGACCTGATCGACGAGGCGCGCGCCCTGCGCCGGCTGGTCTATCGCCATCCGCCGACCAACATTCAGTACCAGATGGCCCACTTCCTTGCCCAGGGCCATTATGAAACCCATCTGCGGCGCTACCACTATGACTCCGCCCAGCGCTGGGAGCGTCTGCACGCCGCCCTGCAGCGCTATCTGCCGTCGTGTCGCGCGCTGGCGGGGAGCGAGCATGCTAACGCCTTCTGGCTGCAGACCCCGGCGCAGATCAACACCCAGCAGCTCACCTGGCGCGCCGCCCACGCCGGCGTGCTGATTGAGCCCGGGGCGCGCCATTTTCTTAACGCCGCGCCGCCGGATAACTATTTTCGCATGGGATTCCACGCCATTAACCCCGACGCCATCGCCCAGGGGGTGGAGGTCCTCCGCGGCCAGCTGGAGCAGATGGGTTAGCGGTATTGTTCATACTCAACGGCGTCGCGCACGCTGAGCAGCGCCGGGCGCAGGCTGTCGAAAGGCACCGATCCGAGCGCAATGCGCAGCGCCTGCGGGATCGTGGCGGAGACGCAGAACGGCTCGGCGGTCGACACCGAAATGCGGCGTTCCATCAGCGCATTCGCCAGCCGATCGGCCCGGCTCTCTTCACCCAGAGGCAGCCAGACGAAGTACGAATCGGGATGACTGACGACGGGAAGCCCACAAAGTACCTCGCGGGCCACCTGCTGCCGCTGTCGCGCATCCTGGCGTTTCTGCGTTTCAAAGCGCGCCACCGTGCCATCTTCAATCCAGGCGCAGATCAGCGAACTTATCAGCGTCGGCGTATTCCACGTCGTGGCCCGGATGGCGCGCTCAATCTCCGGGCGATAGCGCGGCGGAGAAATCACCACGCCCACGCGCAGTCCGGTGGCGATATTTTTTGAAAATCCGGTGACATACACCGTTCTTTCCGGCGCATAGCTGACCACCGGCGGCGGCGGATGGCTCACCAGCCGGGCGTAGGCGGCATCTTCAATAATCAGCAGGTCGTGCTGGCGCGCGAGATCGGCCAGCGCCTGCCGCTGACCGGTGTTGAGCACCCAGCCCAGCGGATTGTGCAGCGTCGGCATGGTATACACCGCCCGCACCCGCCGCTGCTGGCACAGGGTATGAAGCGCCTGCAGGTCCGGTCCCTCCGGTCGACAGGGGATCGCCGCCAGCTCCAGATGATACAGCGCCGCCAGAGCCTTGAAGCCCGAATAGGTCAGCGCATCCACCGCCACCACATCCCCCGGACGTAACAGCCCCATGACGGTCACCGCCAGCCCGTGCTGTGCGCCGTTGACGATCAGGACATTTTCCGCGTCCGGCGCAAAGTGCTGGCAGGTCAAATGGCGGGCGATAATGTCCCGCTCGGCAAGCCGCCCGGCGTGAGGCTGATAGCGCAGATGCGAGTCAATATCGCCCGCCATCGCCAGCTGCCTGAGCGCCTCGCGCAGCGCATCGCCCTGCTCCGGCAGCGAAGGGTAGTTGAAATTGAGATCCACGACATCGGCGGCGACCACCTGCTGATCGACCCCGTGCCCCGGCGGCAGCGAGAGGTCGCGCACGAAGGTGCCGCGGCCGGTTTCGCCGCTGACCAGCCCCATCTCTTCCAGTTCACGGTAGACGCGCGTGGCGGTGGCCAGCGAGATGCGCTCCCCGGCGGCAAGGGTACGGTGCGTCGGCAGTCGGCTGCCTGCGGGCAGCTGCCCGCTGCGGATCGCCTGCGCATATCGGTCGACAACGGCTTTATATCGGGCTTTCATCGTGAAATGTATCTATGACAATAATTTGATTGTATTAGATTGGGCACATTACCATCGCCGCAGACGATGCTCAAGCGGGCGCAGCCCAATCTGATAACGCGAGGTTAACGTGGTAGATTCAGCAATGGATAAATCGGCGCCCGGTCCCTGGTCCGGATGGCTTCATGGTTTACTGGGGGTGATCATTTTCAGCGGTTCGCTGCCCGCGACGCGGCTGGCGGTGCAGGATATGGATCCGTTGTTATTGACCTTTCTGCGCGCCTCTATCGCCGGGCTGCTTGCCATCGCGCTGCTGGTGGGCTTTCGCCAGAAACGCCCGCGCCTGGCGCAGCTTGTGTCCCTGATCATCGTCTCATCCGGGGTGGTGCTCGGCTTTCCGCTACTCACGGCGCTGGCCCTGCAGCGCATTACCTCGGCGCATTCGATTGTGTTTATTGGTCTGCTGCCGCTGATGACCGCCCTCTTTGGCGTACTGCGTGGCGGCGAACGCCCGCGGCGGGCTTTCTGGATCTTTTCGCTGCTGGGCAGCCTGCTGGTGGTGGGATTCGCCCTGACGCAGAATGCGGCGGCCTCACTCAGCGGCGATCTGCTGATGCTGGCGGCGGTTATCGTCTGCGGCCTCGGCTATGCGGAAGGGGCGAAGCTGACGCGGGAGCTCGGCGGCTGGCAGGTGATCTGCTGGGCGCTGGTGATAGCCCTGCCGTTGATGCTCCCCGCCTCGCTGCTGGTTCAGCCCGCGTCCTGGCATGCCATCTCGGCCTCCTCCTGGGCGGCGCTCGGCTATGTGTCGCTGTTCAGCATGCTGATCGGTTTCATCTTCTGGTACAAAGGGCTTGCCGCGGGCGGGATCGCCGCCGTCGGCCAGCTCCAGCTATTGCAGCCGTTCTTCGGACTAGGCCTGTCGGCGGCGCTGTTGCACGAAACCGTCAGCCCCTTGATGCTGGCGGTCACGCTGGGCGTGGTGCTGTGCGTGGTGGGCTCGCGCAAATTTGGCCGCCAGCGGGTTGGCGAAGAGAACGGGGGCAACAATTGACCTGACGCGTCGCCTAATATCGCGGGATGCGGCGCGAGGCGAATGGATAAGCTGCGTAGCAAAGCCAACGTAAATGTGTGACGGGTATATACTTCAGGGAACACATCGACCGGGAGAGACTATGCCTTTAGCCGATTTTCACCGCTCCGATCCTTTTACCCTCGGTATCGAACTGGAGCTGCAGGTGGTGAACCCGCCGGGTTACGACCTCAGCCAGGATGCCTCGACGCTGATTGCCGACGTCCAGCGTGAGCTGACCGTGGGAGAAGCCAAACACGATATCACCGAGAGCATGCTGGAGATCGCCACCGGGGTGTGCCGCGACATCAGCCATGCGCAAATCCAGCTCAGCGCCATCCAGCAGGCGGTTCAGCGCGCGGCGCTGCATCATCATCTGCAGATCTGCGGCGGCGGTTCGCACCCCTTTCATGCCTGGCAGCGCCAGCAAATCAGCGATAACCCGCGCTATGTCAAAACCGTCGAGCATTTTGGCTATCTGGCGCAGCAGGCGACGGTCTTTGGCCAGCATGTGCACGTCGGCTGCCAGAGCGGCGACGACGCCATCTATCTGCTGCATGGCCTGTCGCGCTTTGTACCGCACTTCATCGCCCTTAACGCCGCCTCACCGTGGTTTGACAGCACCGACAGCCGCTTCGCCTGTTCGCGCCTGAACCGCTTCTCCTCCTATCCCGACAACGGTCCGATGCCGTGGGTGGCCGACTGGCAGGGGTTTCGTCGCCTGTTCCGCCAGCTGAGCTACACCAGCATGATCGATAGCATGAAGGATCTGCACTGGGATATTCGCCCCAGCCCGCAGTTTGGTACCGTCGAGGTGCGGGTGATGGACACCCCCTTGACCCTTGCCCAGGCGATCCACATCGCCGGCTTTATTCAGACCCTGGCCTGCTGGCTGTTGACGGAGCGTCCTTTTAAGCACCAGCCTGATGATTATCTTCTGTACCCCTTTAACCGCTATCAGGCCTGCCGCTACGGGCTGGACGGGACCCTCACCGACGTGCGCAGCGGGGAGCAGCGCAGCATCCGCCAGGAGATCCTGCAGCTCGCCGACCGGCTGGCCCCTTTCGCCCATCAGCTGAAGGCGACGGCAGCGCTGGAGGCGGTGGTTCGCCAGGCGAAATCGCCGCACAGCGAGGCGCAGCAGATGCGCGACTTTATCGCCAACGGCGGTTCGCTTTCCGGGCTGGTGCAAAAACACTGTGAGATTTGGGCGGCATAAGGCAGCGAGGCGGGTATACTCGGCGCAGACTATAGAAAGGACTGCCCATGTTATTACGTTGCCTGCTCCCTCTGGCGCTGCTGCCCCTGGCCGCCGTCGCCAGCGCCGCCTGTACCCTCACCGACCCGACGCTGACCCTGCAGAGCTATCGGGTGGATGCGCAGAAAGAACGCATTGCGATGTACTGGCAGGATCGGCACGGCAAAGCATGGGGTTCCCTGCGTTCGCTGCTGGCGGGTATCGATGGCGACGGCCGGGTGCAGATGGCGATGAACGGCGGCATTTACGATAAGGCCTACGCGCCGCTGGGGCTGTATATCGAAGACGGCAAACGGCTGACGCCGGTCAACCGCTCCGCCGGCGGCGGGAACTTCTTTATCCGCCCCGGCGGCGTATTCCTGGTGGAAAACGGCCGGGCGAAAATCGTGCCGTTGCCGGCGTACAAACCCTCTCCCGCCATCCGCTATGCGGTGCAGGGCGATGTGGACGGCATCCGCTACAAGCTGGTGAGTGCCGACGGGCTGCGATTCTGCCCATATCGCATCAATTGAACGGCAAAACCGATAAAAATTAACAATTTGGACTGGCAATTGTGTCAAGAGCGTGCTATAATAAGTTTTGACGCGATTGTTGCACCCAATTGAGCGCGCGCGTCCCCGCATTTCGCAAACAGCAAGGACGCGGTGCGCGGTTGCAGGCGGCAGTTTTCCCGCTGCCCCAACGCAATAGAATATTTGAGTGGAGGATACACAAATGAATTTCATCAAGTGCGAAAAGCTCGAGAAGAGCATGGCAGAGCTGCAGTTCTCCATCGACGCTGAGGCTTTCAAGGCTGCAGTTGCCGATGTTTTCAAGAAGGAGGGCAAGAAGTACCCTGTTCAGGGCTTCCGCAAGGGCAAGGCTCCCAAGGCTCTCATCGAGAAGATGTACGGCGCTGATGTCTTTACCTACGACGCCATCAACGAGCTGTTCCCCGCAGCTTACGAAGAGGCTGTCAAGGCTGCCGGC
>OHRJ01000412.1_pt1 | contig 12136 bp, 9 predicted proteins | sample 1578401 | NCBI WGS metagenome assembly OHRJ01 (sample SAMEA3879520, study PRJEB24766) | human gut metagenome | biome: human-associated habitat; feature: feces | place: USA | collected 1985/1987 | reverse complement strand
CCTTCGGCGGGTGGGGCGGCGGCGAATAACGCCACGCTGGCAAAGGAAGCCGACAGCAGCAGAAAGCCCAACGGCAGGATGCGCACGGCGCCCATTCGCCGGGCGAAGCGGGCGAGAGGGAGCTGGAGGGTGATAATCAACAGCGAGGCCAGCATAAAGAGCGGCGCCAGATCCTGCTCGCGGCCGCCGGAACGTTGGATCTCCACCGGCAGGGCGAGGTACAGTTGGTTGTAGCTCAACAGCCATGAGCTGTAGGCGAGAATAAACGCGACAAAGCGCGGCTGGCGCAAAGGCGTCCACCATGGGACTCGTCTGCGCGTTGTTGTCGTGTGCCCGTCGGCGGGCAGACAGAAAAAGAGCACCGCCAGCGCCAGAAGAAATATTCCCGCGCCGGCGAGGGCGATATGCCGAAAGCCGATCCCGCTCAGCACGCCTCCGGCCACCGGGCCGATCACCGCTCCCAGTTCACCGCATACCGCAAACAGCGCAAACCACTCGGCGCGGCTGCGTTTCCCGTTGGCCTGGCTGAGGGTGCCGGCCCGCGCCAGCAGGGCCTCTATCGACGGGGAGAACAGGGCGCCGCCGACGCCGGTCAGGCAGGCGCCGAGGATAATGGGCCACAGCGACGCCCCGCACGCCAGTAGGAGAAAACCGGCGACGCGAACGACGCAGCCGGCGAGAATGATCGCCTTAGCGCCATAGCGGTCGGCCAGCGTCCCGCCGAGGATAAACATGCCCTGTTGGGAGAAGGTACGCAGCCCGAGGATCAGGCCGATAAGTCCGCCTGAGAGCAGCATGTCGTCGCGCAGGAAGAGGGCGAGGAAAGGAACGACCGCGTAAAAGCCAATATTAAAAACGAACTGGCTTCCCAGTAACACCGGAGGCCAGAGGGTTGCCGCAGGGCGCAGGGAGAAAAGAGGCATATCCGCCCAACCTAAACGATGAAATGAATGTGCTTTTTGCCGTGGTAAGGGGAGATCTCGATTTTGGTTTTCACCCGGAAAACGTCCCACAGCAGCGCTTCGGACAAAATCTCCTCCGGCGTCCCGCTGGCGAGGATCTGCCCCTGCTGCATCACGATCAGCGAATCGCAGAACATCGCGGCATGGTTAAGATCGTGAATGGCCACAATGCTGGTTACCGGCAGCTCGCTGATCAACTGCATTAACTGCATCTGATGGTGTATATCCAGATGGTTGGTCGGCTCATCCAGCAGGATTTCGCTCGGGCTCTGCGCCAGCGCGCGGGCGATATGCACCCGCTGCCGCTCGCCGCCGGAGAGGCTTAACCATCCCTGTTCGCTTTTCTCCAGCATCGCTACCCGCTGCAGCGCGGCGGCAATCGCCTCGTCATCCTGAGCGCTCCAGTTTGAGAACGGAGAGTGGTGGGGAATGCGTCCCAGGCGCACGACGTCGCGCACCCGCATATTGGCCTCGGTCATGCCGTGTTGCTCGACGAAAGCCACGCGGCGGGCGAGCTGCTTTTTCGCCATCCGGGCGATATCCTGGCCGTCGAGGGTGACGCGACCTGCATCCGGGCGGCGCAGGCCCGCCAGAACGCGCAGCAGCGAGGATTTGCCGCAGCCGTTGGGCCCCAGCAGTCCGACCGTTTCGCCGCGCGACACCCGCAGCGAGACATTATTGACGATGACCTTTTTGCCTGCCTTCCAGGTAATATTTTCAGCGCAAATACTCATCACTTATTCCTTGAGCGGTAGATAATCACGGCAAAGAAAGGCACCCCAACCAGGGCGGTTACCACCCCAACGGGCAGACTCTGCGGGGCAATCAGCAGGCGCGACGCAATGTCCGCCAGTACCATCAATATCGCCCCTGCCAGCGCGCTGGCGATCAGCAACGTCCGGTGCAGCGGGCCAAAGAAGAAACGCATTACGTGCGGCACCACCAGGCCAACAAAGCCGATTGAGCCGGCCATGCTGACGATGGTGGCGGTGATCAGCGCCGCAGTGGTGAAGAGGATCAGGCGCACGCGCGGCACAGCAATCCCCAGCGAGGCGGCGGCATCGTCGCCGAAGGTGAACGCGTCCAGCGCCCGGGCATACCACAGGCAGACCGCCAGACCCGCGAGCACCACCACGATGACCAACTGGAATTCGGGCCAGCGGACGCCGCTGAAGCTGCCCAGCAGCCAGAACATCACATCGCGCGCCTGCTGCGCGCTGGCGGAGGTGCTGATGGTATAGGCCGTGATGGCGTTAAATAACTGCGAGGCGGCGACGCCCGCCAGAATGGTTCGCTCATTACCGCCGCGCGCGCCGTTAGTCAGCAAGGCGACAAAGGCGAAGGCGGCGAAGGCCCCGGCAAAGGCCCCGGCCGAGAGGGAAATTGCGCCAGCGCCAAGGCCCAGCACCACGATCGATACCGCGCCGGTGGAGGCCCCGGCGGAGACGCCGAGGACGTAGGGTTCGGCGAGGGCATTCTTCAGCAGGCTTTGCAGCACGACGCCGCAGATAGCGAGGCCTGCGCCGCAGCAGGCGGCGACCAGCGCGCGGCTGAGGCGGAAATCCCAGATAACGCTCTCATAGATACGGTTGAGCGGCTCAGCGGTTAAGCCGGTTCTGTTGCTGATAGCGTAAAAGACATTCTGCAGCGGGATGGCCAGCTCGCCGACGCTGACGCCCACCGCTATCACCAGCGCCAGCACGATCGCTGCCAGTAAACACCAGCCGGTGAGCAGTATGCTGCGGCGCGTCTCAATCGCGGCGACGCTCATCAGTTCAGCCCCATTTTTCTCAGCTGCTCGCCCACCTGTTCCGCGCCGTAAAGCGTGCGAATGGTCGGATTCATCGCCTGACCGTCCATGACCACGATATGGCCTTTTTTCACCGCCTCCAGCTGGCTGACGGCGGGATCGCTTTTGAGGAATTTGATCTTCTCCTCGGCCTTATCCAGCGCCCAGCGGTTACGGTCCAGGCTGGCGACCACGATCACATCCGGGTTGGCGGCAATAATGCTCTCCCAGCTCACCGTGGGCCACTCGGTTTCGGAGGTAATCGCATTATGTCCGCCCAGCACGCTGGCGATAAATCCGGAGGCGCTGTTTTTGCCGCCGACATAGGCATCGGCCGAAGGTGAGGCGCTGGAGAACCAGAAGACGAAGGAGAGATCCTTTTTGTTTTTACCAAATTCGTGGCGCAGGTCGGCTTCACGTTTTTTGAAATCGGCAATCAGCGCCTGACCACGATCTTCGACGTTGAAAATGCGGGCGAAATCGCTAATTTCCTGATACAGCCAGGTCATATCCCACAGCTTTTGCCGGCTGCCGTACATGTCGCCGGTGGCCTTTTTAGTGGCGCACATCCCCGGTGAGACGTAGCTGTTTACGCCGACGGTGGCGAGATCTTCACGCCTGGCGACTTTGCTTTCCGGCCCCAGCAGCAGCGGCAACTGGGCGGGAACGAAATCAGGATTTTGCGCCAGCACCGATTCCAGGCTCGGAATTTCCACCGTCAAGGTTTTAATCTTCGCGTTTTGCTCAGCCAGCTGCGGTAAAACGCTGGTCGGCCAGAAGGCGCTGGCGACCACCTGCTTTTGCAGCCCGAGCAGCAGCAGAATTTCGACCGTATTTTGCCCCAGCGCGACCACGCGCTCCGGCGGCCGGGTGAAGGTCTCCTGATAGCCGCAGTTTTCAATCGTCAGGGGGTAGGTTGTTGCCAGCGCGGAACTGACGGCGGTGAACATCAAGCCTAACGCGCAAAGGACCTTCTTCATTAAACGCTATCCTTGTAAACAGGCGAGTGGATGACCAGCAAATGGGAGTAATGCAAATGAAACTCATTATTGGGGCGGGGTTTTATACAATGCCATATTTACAGTGTCAATGAGTGACTATTTCCGCAGGCAATGAAATGCCCGCGCGATGGGCGGGTCAGCTCGCCAGTGGGCCACGAATATACGCCTGCAACCCCTGGGCGAGAAAATCAAATACCCGCTTACAGGCAGGGCTGTGGCGCAGATCCTCATGCATTACCAGCCAGGTATCAAGATACAGAGAAAAGTCGGCCGCCAGCACTCGCTGCAGGGGAATGATGCCATCCGCAAGAGGCGCCTGGCAGATGCCGATCCCCGCTCCGGCGCGGATCAGGCTCAACTGGGCGAGGTCGCTATCGGTCCGCATCGCGAAGGCCTCGCGCTGAAAACGGGGGTAAGCCTGCAGGGCCCGGCGAACGAGAGGGGTGGCGCTATCGAAACCAATCAGCGCGTGGCTGGCCAGATCGTCGAGGGTCGCGGGCAGGCCCTGGCGCGTCAGGTAGGCGGCGGTGGCATGTAACCCAAGCTCAATCCTGCCGAGACGGCGGGCGATAAGCTGCTCCTGCTGCGGGGCGACCATCCGCACCGCGATATCCGCCTCCCGGTGAAGCAGATCCTGAAATCGATTGGAGAGCATCAGTTCGATGACGATATTCGGGCACGCTTGCCTGAGCCGGGCAACCAGCGGCGGCAGCACCTCGGCGCCGACTACCTCGCTGGCGGCCACCCGCACCACGCCACGCAGATCGGCTCTGTCGCGACTAAAGTTGGCCGCCGTGCGTTCCAGCGCCCGGGCGGTGTTGTCCATCGCCTCGGCGTGCACCCGCAGCGCCAGCGCCGCGTCGGTCGCCAGCAGGCCGGTTTGCGAGCGGGTAAATAAGGCCTGGCCGAGGGCGGCCTCCAGCCCGGCAATATGGCGCCCCGCCGTCGGCTGAGTGATGTTCAGGGTACGCGATGCGCCCGATAAAGAGCCTTCCTGCAGGACGGCGAGAAAGGTTCGGTACCACTCCCAGGGAATAGAGGTATTCATACAAATATGTATAGCCGCTCGACGATGGTATGCAATTTCATTTGATATGAGCCGCAGGTAGGCTGTCAAGCATCCATTAGCGAACGGGGAAAGAGGATGAACAGCAGCGGCAAGGTACTTATTCTGGGAGCAAGCGGGGGCATCGGCGGGGAAGTGGCGCGCCGGCTGGTGGCAGACAACTGGCAGGTTCGGGCGCTGAAGCGCGGCGCCCAGATGCGTGATCCCGAAGATGGCATACAGTGGATAGCCGGCGACGCGCTGGATGGCGGCCAGGTCGCGGCGGCGGCTGCCGGTTGCGACGTCATCGTCCATGCGGTGAATCCGCCGGGCTACCGGCACTGGCGGCAACAGGTACTGCCTATGCTGCGCAACACCCTGCAGGCCGCCGAACGGCAGCGGGCGCTTGTAGTCCTGCCCGGCACGGTCTACAACTATGGACCGGATGCCTTTCCGCTGATTGCTGAAGAGGCCGCACAACAGCCGGTGACCCGCAAAGGCGCTATCCGGGTGGCGATGGAGCTGGCGCTGAAGGATTACGTGCAGCGCGGCGGCCGGGCGTTGATTGTTCGGGCGGGCGATTTTTTTGGTCCACGCGCCGGAAATAACTGGTTTTCGCAGGGGCTGGTCAAGCCTGGTCAGCTTCCCCGCATCATTAGCTACCCGGGGACGATCGGCGTCGGGCATCAGTGGGCCTGGCTGCCCGACGTCGCCGCCACCATTGCCGCGCTGCTGGCCCGCAGGCATGAGCTTGAGCCGTTCGCCCGCTTTCATATGCAGGGCCACTGGGACCCGGACGGCAGCGAAATGAGTCAGGCGATCCAGCGGGTGGTCGCCCGCTATGGCGGCAGGGCGGTAGTGAAGTCCTTTCCCTGGTGGCTGGTGAAGATGGCGGCGCCCTTCAACGCCACCCTGCGCGAAATGGTCGAGATGCATTATCTCTGGCGTCTGCCGGTACGCCTGCGCAACGATAAACTGGTTGATTTTTTAGGCGCGGAACCGCATACCCCGCTCGACAGCGCGGTGTATCAGACGCTGCAAGGCCTGGGTTGTCTGCCCGCCGGCGCGATAAACCAAGAGGCGGGTGAGGCGTAACGCGGCAAGAGGATCACAGAGCGGGGTGTTATTGTGACCAAATCATAATAACGTCACTCGTTGTCAAACGATAACGATCGCATTAAGCTAAACGGATGACGAAAAATACCCCCACCCCTGCAAGCCGTGGTCCCCATGACCACAGCGTTCGGGACCAGATTCTTGACGCGGCCATGGCGCACTTTAGTCGCTATGGCTATGAGAAAACGACGGTCACCGATCTCGCCAAAGCGATAGGCTTTTCCAAAGCCTATATCTATAAATTCTTTGACTCCAAGCAGGCGATTGGCGAGGCGATTTGCGCCAGCCGGCTGGAGAAGATCATGGTGGCCGTTAGCGAGGCCATCGCCGATGCGCCGTCCGCCAGCGAGAAACTGCGCCGCCTGTTCCGGGCACTGACCGAGGCCGGCAGTGAACTGTTTTTCGAGGATCGCAAACTGTACGACATCGCCGCCGTCGCGGCGCGCGATAAATGGCCTTCAACGGAACAGTATGCCGGTCATCTGCAGCAGCTGATTGGTCAAATTCTTGTCGAAGGCCGCCAGGCGGGTGAGTTCGAGCGCAAAACCCCGCTGGATGAAGCGACCCTGGCGGTGTATATGGTGATGTGTCCTTTCATCAATCCGGTGCAGTTGCAATACAATCTCGACACCGCGCCCACCGCGGCGGTGCTGCTTGCCTCCCTGATCCTGAGAAGTCTCTCCCCCTGATTAGTGACTATTGACTTTATTGGTCACTAGTCTGAGAATGCGGTCACCATCCGGTCTTTTCATTAAGGTGACCCATGCTCAGGCTCAACGCCGTCCATCTTGCCGTCTGCCTCCTGCCGCTGGCCCTCGCGGGCTGCGGCGAACCTGCCGATCATGACGACCCCCGCATCCGGCCGCCGCTGGTCCGGGTGGCGACCGTCGAGCGCGCGGAGGCCGGCTCGCGGGCCTTTACCGGCGTGGTAGTGGCCCGAACCCAAAGCGACCTCGGCTTCAGGGTGGCGGGAAAAGTGCTTGAACGGCGGGTGGAAACCGGGCAGAGCGTCAAGCGCGGTCAGCTGCTGCTGCGCCTGGATCCGGCTGATCTAGCCTTGCAGGCGCAGTCCCAACAGCGGGCCGTAGATGCCGCGCGGGCGCGAGCCAAAAAGGCGGCCAACGATCTGGCCCGCTATCGCGGCCTGGTGGCGAGCGGCGCCATCTCTGCCGCGGAATTCGACCAGATTAACGCGGCAGCAGAGGCGGCGAGAGCCGACCTCAGCGCGGCCCAGGCGCAGGCCAATGTGGCGCAAAACGCCACCGGCTATGCCGGACTGCTGGCGGATGCTGACGGCGTGGTGGTGGAAACCCTCGCTGAGCCGGGGCAGGTGGTCAGCGCCGGGCAGGTGGTGATCCGCCTGGCGCGGGCGGGGCAGCGCGAGGCGCGGGTGCAACTGCCGGAGACGCTGCGCCCGGCGGTCGGCAGCGAGGCGCTGGCGACACGCTATGGCAGTGAATCTCAGCCGGTCACGGCGACCCTGCGCCTGCTTTCAGACGCGGCTGACGCCACCACCCGCACCTTTGAAGCGCGCTATGTGCTGAACGGCGCGCTGGCGAATGCCCCGCTGGGGTCTACCGTGACCCTGCGCATCGGCAACGACCAGGCGCCAGGCCAGGGGCTGGAGGTGCCCCTGGCGTCGGTCTACGATCCGGGTAACGGCCCTGGCGTCTGGCGCATTGCCTCTCGTCCGGCCACCGTCTCCTGGCAACCGGTGACCGTGCTCGGCCTGAATGATGAAACCGCGCAGGTGACCGGCCCGCTGAAGCCCGGCGAGCCGATCGTCGCCCTGGGCGCCCATCTTCTGCACCAGAGCGAGGCGGTGCGGCTGGCGGAACGACGCGAGCATAATGCCGCCGGGAGCCAGCCATGAGCGCCGGGCGTTTTAATCTCTCCGCGCTGGCCGTCCGCGAGCGGTCGGTGACCCTGTTTTTGATTATCCTTATCTCCGTCGCCGGGCTGGTGGCGTTCTTCGGACTCGGGCGAGCGGAAGATCCGCCCTTTACGGTCAAGCAAATGACGGTCATTACCGTCTGGCCCGGCGCCACCGCGCAGGAGATGCAGGATCAGGTCGCCGAGCCGCTGGAAAAACGGCTCCAGGAGTTAAAGTGGTACGATCGCACGGAGACCTATACCCGCCCTGGCATGGCGTTGATCACCCTGTCGCTGCAGGATCAGACCCCGCCTTCCGAGGTGCCGGAGCAGTTTTATCAGGCGCGCAAAAAGCTCGGCGACGAGGCGAAAAATCTGCCTGCCGGCGTCTCCGGCCCGATGATGAATGACGAATTCGCCGACGTCACCTTTGCGATCTTTGCCCTGAAGGCGCGTGGAGAGCCGCCGCGGCAGCTGGTGCGTGACGCCGAAGCCTTACGCCAGCAGCTGCTGCATGTACCCGGGGTGAAAAAAGTGAATATCCTCGGCGAACAGGCGGAGCGCATTTATCTCTCGTTTTCTCATGACCGTCTCGCCACTCTGGGTCTCTCGCCGGAGGCGATTTTTGCCGCGCTGAACAGCCAGAATGTGCTGACCGCCGCCGGGGCTATCGAGACCCGGGGCGGGCAGATCTTTATCCGCCTCGACGGGGCGTTCGACCGCCTGCAGCAGATCCGCGACACGCCGATTATTGCCGGGGGCAGAACGCTGAAACTGGCCGATGTCGCCACGGTTGAGCGGGGATATGAAGATCCCGCCACCTTCCTGATCCGCCATCAGGGCGAACCGGCGCTGCTGCTGGGCGTGGTGATGCGCGAGGGCTGGAATGGTCTGGCGCTGGGAAAAGCGCTGGATGCCGAAACGGCCAGCATCAATCAGAACCTGCCGCTCGGCATGTCGTTGACCAAGGTGACCGATCAGTCGGTGAATATCAGCGCCGCGGTCGATGAGTTCATGATCAAATTCTTTGTCGCCCTGCTGGTGGTGATGGCGGTGTGCTTTGTCAGCATGGGGTGGCGCGTGGGCGTGGTGGTCGCGGCGGCGGTGCCTTTAACCCTCGCCGTGGTGTTTGTGGTGATGGCGGCGACCGGCAAAAACTTCGACCGCATCACTCTCGGCTCGCTGATCCTCGCCTTGGGGCTGCTGGTGGATGATGCCATCATTGCCATCGAAATGATGGTGGTCAAAATGGAAGAGGGGTATGACCGCCTCAAAGCCTCGGCCTATGCCTGGAGCCATACCGCCGCGCCCATGCTGGCCGGTACCCTGGTGACGGCCGTGGGCTTTATGCCCAATGGATTTGCGCAGTCCACCGCCGGGGAGTACGCCAGCAATGTGTTCTGGATCGTCGGTATCGCGCTGATTGCCTCCTGGATGGTGGCGGTGATTTTTACCCCCTGGCTGGGGGTGCACCTGTTGCCGGACAGAAAGCCCGCGGCGGCCCCGCGCTATCAGCGCTTCCGTCGGCTGCTGACCCGGGTTATTGCTCACAAATGGTGCGTGGCCGCCGGGGTGGTGGCGCTGTTTATCGTGGCGATCCTGGGCATGAGCGTGGTGAAAAAGCAGTTTTTCCCCACCTCCGATCGTCCGGAAGTGCTGGTTGAAGTGCAGCTGCCTTACGGGTCGTCGATTAGCCAGACCAGCGCCGCGGCGGCGAAAATTGAGCACTGGCTGCAGCGGCAGCCGGAGGCGAAGATTGTCACCAGCTATATCGGCCAGGGCGCGCCGCGCTTTTACCTGGCGATGGCTCCGGAATTGCCCGATCCCTCCTTCGCCAAACTGGTGGTGTTGACCGACGGGCAGGGTGCCCGCGAGGCGCTCAAGCGGCGGCTGCGGGAGGCGGTGGCCAATGGCCTGGCGCCGGAGGCGCGGGTGCGCGTCACTCAGCTGGTGTTTGGCCCTTATTCGCCTTATCCGGTCGCCTGGCGGGTGATGGGGCCCGATCCGCACGCTCTGCTCGACATCGCCGAGCGGGTTAAATCGGTGCTGCAGGCCAGTCCGCTGATGCGCACCGTCAATACCGACTGGGGTTCGCGGGTACCGGTGATGCATTTCAGCCTCAATCAGGACCGGCTGCAGGCGAGCGGACTCAGCTCCCAGTCCGTCGCCCAGCAGCTGCAGTTCCTGCTGTCAGGGATCCCGATCACCACCGTCCGGGAAGATATTCGCGCCGTGCAGGTGATCGGCCGCGCGGCGGGCGACATCCGTCTGGATCCGGCGAAAATCGCCGACTTCACCCTGGTGGGCAGCGGCGGGCAGCGGGTTCCCTTGTCACAGATTGGCGACGTGTCGATCAGGATGGAGGACCCGCTGCTTCGCCGTCGCGACCGCACGCCGACCATCACCGTCCGCGGAGATGTTGCGGAGAACCTGCAGCCGCCGGATGTCTCCACCGCGCTGATGAAGCCGCTGCAGCCCATTATCGACTCGCTGCCGCCTGGCTATCGCATCGAGACGGCGGGGTCGATTGAGGAATCCGGCAAGGCCACCCGGGCGATGGTGCCGTTATTTCCGATAATGATCGCCCTCACGCTGCTGATCATTATCCTGCAGGTGCGTTCGCTGTCGGCGATGGTCATGGTTTTCCTGACCGCGCCGCTGGGGCTGATTGGCGTGGTCCCGACGCTGCTGCTGTTCAATCAGCCGTTTGGCATCAATGCCCTGGTGGGCCTGATCGCCCTGTCGGGGATCCTGATGCGCAATACGCTGATCCTGATTGGCCAAATCCATCATAACCAACAGGCGGGGCTCGATCCGTTCCACGCGGTGGTGGAGGCGACGGTGCAGCGCGCCCGCCCGGTTCTGCTGACCGCGCTGGCGGCGATTCTGGCGTTCATTCCGCTCACTCATTCGGTCTTCTGGGGAACGCTCGCCTATACGCTGATTGGCGGGACGCTGGGGGGAACCATCATGACCCTTATCTTCCTGCCGGCCATGTACGCGATCTGGTTCCGCATCCGTCCGGAGAACACGGTACAACAGACAGAGTTGCACCTTCAGAGGTAATTCCACTTTGCCGGACCTGGGCGAGGCACATGGCCAGGCCAGGTCCCGGGCAGCGTCAGGCGGGTAAGGATACCGGCACCGCATGAGTGCGGTGTTGATCCTGTTCGAGGCGATCAAGGCAATCGAGGCTGATGGCCGATGGCGAGGTCGCGCCGGTGAGGGTCATGGTAACCTTCATATCCTCGGCAAATAAGCGCAGCAGATGCGCCACGCCCGCTTCGCCCGCCGCGGCCAGGGCATAAATATAGGCCCGACCGAGCAGCACGCCTTTCGCGCCGAGGGCCAGCAGACGTATAACGTCCACGCCGGAGCGCACCCCGGAATCGGCAAGCACTGTCAGATCGTCGCCGACCGCATCCACCACCCTGGGCAGCGCCCGGGCGGTGGGGATGGCGCCATCGAGCTGTCTGCCGCCATGATTTGACACCACAATACCATCGGCGCCCAGCCGCACGGCATTGCGCGCATCGTCGGCATCGAGGATCCCTTTGATGATTAATTTTCCTTGCCAGCTGTCGCGGATCCACTCCAGATCGTGCCAGGCGATGGACGGGTCGAAGTTGTTGCTGATGAACCCCATATAGTCGTCCATGGTCATTTTGTGGCCGGTGTAGGCTTCGATATTACCAAACGACAGGGGTCTGCCCGCCAGCCCGACGTTCATCGCCCAGCGCGGATGGGTGCAAGCCTGGAGATATTGTCGCAGGGTGGCGTGCGGCCCGGACATCCCTGAGCGGTTATCGCGATACCGCGAGCCGGGGATTGGCATATCGACGGTAAATACCAGGGTTTTCATGCCAGCGGCCCAGGCGCGCTCCAGCGCGTTACGCATAAAGCCGCGATCGCGCAGTACATAAAGCTGGAACCACATTGGGCGCTTGATGGCTGGCGCGACTTCTTCAATCGGGCAAACGGAAACCGTCGAGAGAGTAAACGGAATGCCATGCGCGTCCGCCGCTTTGGCTGCCTGAACTTCGCCACGACGCGCATACATGCCACACAAACCCACCGGTGCCAGTGCTACCGGCATCGACAATTTCTCATTAAACAGCGTCGTTTCCAGGCTTAAGTCGGACATGTTTTTCAGAATACGCTGGCGCAGTGCCACTTCTGACAAATCTTCCACGTTGCGGCGCAGCGTGTATTCAGAATATGCACCACCATCCATATAGTGGAACAGGAACGGCGGCAGAATGCGTTGCGCTGCGGCGCGATAATCGCTGGCTGCGGAAATAATCATGCGTTTTTCTCCCTCGAATGCTCATTATGCTCACCGGGCAGGCGG
>OHRJ01000406.1_pt1 | contig 12403 bp, 3 predicted proteins | sample 1578401 | NCBI WGS metagenome assembly OHRJ01 (sample SAMEA3879520, study PRJEB24766) | human gut metagenome | biome: human-associated habitat; feature: feces | place: USA | collected 1985/1987 | reverse complement strand
ATCTTCCTTGAAGATAGGTTCGAGTATGGGAGTCAGTACTGATACTACTACCTGCTGCGCTATTCTATCTTCAATCGTTGGTATGCCCAGAGGGCGAGTACCACCATTGGATTTTGGTATTTCTACCAGCTTTACCGCTTTGGGAAAGTAGCAACCAGAACTCATGCGATTCCATATCTTATAAAGGTTCTTGGACATTTCTTTATCAAATGTCTTTTGGTCAACCTTGTCGATACCCGCACTACCCTTGTTTTCCTTCACCTTGTGGTAAGCTTCCCACACCAATCGTTTGTCTATTACAAAAGGTTTTGCCTCGTTCATTGTTTCATCCTCAATTTCTTAAGTTGGACTTTAAATTTGGCTAAGCACGCTACCCCCTTCGCTCCATCCCTATTACAGAGACTTCAACACTACTACGAGGTAGTCCGCCACAGACATGGACATCGGTACTTTCTGCCTTGCGTGTCACGGCTCTCGGCATTTTTCCTTGGCATTCCATGCCTATTTCTCCTGTTCCTCTAAAGAGCCCATGTCAAGTTCATGCCACCTATACACCGCACACCCAACAGACAGTAAACAGGTTTCCTCTGCCATTATCCCAAGATAAAATAAAGACCTTGGTTTTGATGTGACTTGCCAAATTTGCTAACGATGCTTCATCAATGGTTCACTTGCGTTCATCTCCTTGACACATACCTTGCCAACCTTACGGAAGGCTTTCAATTGTCGTTCACTACCCATCTGTTTCCATCAGAGCAGCACAAAGTGGTTTGCAATCAGCACCTGCATGCCGAATGCGGTGGGGCTGCCACCATCTCTCTAGAAGTTACGACAGAAATCTATCAGATATAGCCAATATCGGACTCTATTCTGTCTCAGGACACACTTATTTCATACAAATACGTGTACCCTGTTGGAATATTATAATTTATAAACACACATTTTTTTTATGTCTTATAGCCTTTGCGTAACTCGGAGATTTATCGTCAAATAATGTAGTCTTAAAACTATAGTACATTTCTTTTATTTGTGCGCCAAACACAAAGAGATATGTATGATTGTTAAAATCAAGTTTATTTGTATCAATAATGGCTTCTACTTTTATTGCATTGTTAATTAATTTCATATTTGACAAAAACTCTTCTTTTGTATTTGCAAATTTATAAGCATCTGGATAAAATGGAGTTTTAGGTATCGGAAGCTTGTAACAAGCACTATACTTAATATAATGCTTGTTACAAATAATAAAAGATAGTCCAAAGACTATTACTACAAAACATAATTTCATATAAAGCATCCTATCTTTTGCCATTTCTCTCTCTTCTTAATGGATTATTTGAAATGTTATTACGCTCCTCAACGAACTCTTCACCGAAAGGAACATACTCGATATGCTGCACCACCTCGCCATCCACATAGTCGTTGTTGTCCTCGCCATTGTACGGCACTGCAAAGGTTGCATAATTATCCTTGATAGCCTGCAACTGTTGAGTATATTTAACCTTATAATCAACAGACAAGCCATCAGTCTCACTACCTGCATACTGGATACGGCGTGGGTCTGAGCCGTAAGAGTCAAAATCACCAATCTTGGAAACGACACGCTGACTGCCAATATAGATATGCTTGGTGTAACGTCCGCCTTGGTTGGCTACGAGGTAAGGAGATACATACAATGAGAACTTGGCAGTATTCGTGCGACCTCCAGCAAACTCGGAGTTCACATAGACTTGGTCGCTCTCTCCCGATGTCTTCACCGTGCGCTCGCCGTCTGCGTCATACCAATAGTTGGTCACGAAGCCGTTATCATCAGAAGCAAGGAGACGGTTCTCCTCATCCCATTTGAGTTTGCGCTCTGCGGTCTTCTCGTCAGCCATGCCATCCTTCTTGGTACGGCTTGTATTGACATAGACAAGATTACCGTTGGCATCATACTCATAAGCATGATTGTTGTTCACATTCTCGCTTTCTGAAGGTGTCTCCTCCGTGCGGTAGTTCACATCCTTCACATTGGCAAGTTGGAACTTCTTGCCTGTCTCTGTTCCATAGGTGTATGACAAATCATAACCTGCATTCAACGTACCGTTGAACTGCACATTGTTCTGCGTGAGAATCTGACGCTTCGATGTGATACGGTGCATGTTGTCGTACCCCATCGCAAGAGTGTAGCTTGCGGTCTTGTTGTCTGCACCTGTATATGTACCAGTTGCACTAACAAGACGATAGAGGGCATCGTAAGTATAGTTATGCGCCATCTGTCCACCAGCCTTGCCACTCTGTGGCACTGACGCACCGTTTACCACGCTGAGCACATTGCTCACCGCATCGTAAGTGTAAGCGTTATCCATAATGGTATTGCCACCACTATTCACCGTAAGGTTTTGCAATCTACGACGCTGTGGATCGTAGGTGTAGAACGTCTCTGCACCATTGCAATACTTCAAGTATGTGCGCTGTTCGAACTTGTCATAGCCAATCTTGCTCACATAATCGTAGCCGTAAGACTTATAGCCATGCACCTTCTCAAGCTGACCGCCGAGGTTGTAAGAATAGGTGATTTTCTCCTCATCAGGATAAATCATCTCCAACAGACGGTTGTGGCTATCGTAAGTCCATTGCGTCACGTAGGTTGCTATCGCCTGGTTAGGCACAATCATCGTGCGGCGAGTCTTCGTCACCTCGCCCATCTTGCCATAGAAATACTCAATGGCACCTGTTCCGTCCTCACGGAGCATCAATCTACCGATACGGTTCTGAGAGGCGTTGCGACCACCATAGTAATACTTCACGTTGCTCTCCGGATGGTCTGGGTAGTTGATACCTGTCAGACGCTGATAGTCGTAATCGTAAGTGATGAACTTGCCTTCCTTTGCAAGGTTGGCAGTCTGCTTGGTTAGCACATTGCCGAGCGCATCATAAGTGAAACTTGTGATGCCGCTTGCAGGATGGTTCACCTCTGTACGGCGGTCGCCCATGTCGTAAGTAGAGGTCGTTACATTGCCCTCCGTGTCGGTGACACGAACAAGGCGCTGTATGCCGTCATACTCAAATGAGGTGGTAATCTCACCGTCAGGACCGCTCTTCTGGATGGTCTTCAAGGTCTTGCCACTGCCATTGGTATGGGTAGCCTGCACATTATGGAGTGCGTCTGTTACGGTTGTAACAAGTGCATGACTGCCGTTGTCAACAGTATAGGCCGTAGTTGTCGTAGAGTTGTCCGGCAATGTCACCGAGGTAGCACGGTCGAGCACGTCATAAACAGTAACCGTTGGAGATACATTGTCAAATGACTTGTTGAACGTTGATTTCGATCCAGTTCCTTCCGTTGTAGGATAGAATGCCTTTGCCACACGTCCGAAAGCGTCATACACGTTTCTTCCGCTGACTATCATCACGTTCTCGTCCTTGGCAGAGCTTCCCTTGGATGCACTTGTCACAACACCGTCCTTCTTCACCTGCACGGCTCTTCCGAAACCGTCAACGAACGTAACGGTCTCCAAGTCGTCGTTAGGGTGCTGGATGTCGTAGTGCTTGGTCACTGCGTATGCAGGTGCGGTAATGCCACTCTCTTTGAATGTAGCCAAAGGCTGATATTCAAAGGCGATGGCATAAGGCACGCCCGTAGCCAACTCATTTGGACCACGTACGCCAGTGATGCGACCGAGGTCGTCAACATCAGTCTCGTAGTAGAAGTTGTTGAGGTCACGATGCTCCTTGGCTATACCATAGCGATAGTCGAAGTTGCCTTGCTCGCTGCGGTAACCCCACGCATCATCAATACGCTCCACATACATGTTCATTTCTGGCTCATAGCGGTACTTGTACCACATGCGTTGTCCCTTGCCGTTGGCAGGGAGGGTCTTCTGGATGATGTTGCCGTAAGAGTCGTACTTGTAATCAGTAACTGCCGCACCGTCATTCAACTGCTGTGTAATCTGCGTGATGTGGTTGGCATAGTTGGTGTTGTACTTTGCCGTCACATGGTGATAGAGTGAGCCGTCACCACCTGTCACTGTCACATCAACAGGAAGACCGAAGATGTGCTTGCTTGTATTGTCTGTGTACTTAATGGCGGTCGCATAGTCGAACTTGCCGTTTCCATCCTCGCCAAGACTGCCCTTGTCGCTGTACTTGTAGGACTTCAACTCACCATGATAGCCATTGAGGTAGTACTCATTCCATGCCTCGGATGTAACCACACCGTTTGCCGCTCCCTCATACTGCAAGTTTGCCGTATAGCGGAGAGGAACGAATGCAGATGCACGATCACTCCAAAGGTTCACGTCACGCTTTGCGAACGTGTACTTGTCACCGTCGGCAGTCAGATAGTAGCTGTCGTAACGGTTCTTTGTCTCGGTGTACTTGTTGCCGTTGGCATCCTCTACGGATGTGGCGGTAACATTGCCCTGCGTGTAGTAGTTAGCTACATCGTAGTTCTCAACAGCCTGTCTGTAAACAGAATTGCCTTTCTCCGTGTCAAGGTTCTTGGTGATGACCTCACCGAAACCGAGGAACTCACGCTCATGGCGGTCACGCTTTCCGTCCTTATACTCAAAGGCGGTTGTCATGACTGGACCATCGTCATGGATTCCGTCGTCAACGGTAAGGGCAGACATTACCCACTTGCCACCAGGAAGTCCGTAGGTAGGAGTGGTATGCGCATAGTCGAGTGTGAAAGTTCCGCCCAAGGAATTGGTGACTGACTTCAACATGTTGGTTCTGCCAATGGCAGAGCGTGTAACCTTCAACTCGCTTTCCTTCTCAGACTCAACGATGTCAAGATAACCGTCACCATCAACATCCTGCAATGAATAGGTAGGGCGGTTGATGCTATGTGAGGTGGAAGCACCAGGGTTGGTTGAAATCTTGATGCTTATGACAGGAATGTTGATGGTCAAAGTGAACGCTGCGTTTGCAGACTCTGATGTAGAGGCTGATTCACTAAGCGCACTTGCACCCTTCCAACTGATAGGCTCGTCAAAGCCATTGCCTGTATTGAGGGCAACAGTGATACCGTCACCATTCTTCCATACCTTATCAGGAAGCCCGTCAGAGTTGATGTCGATAAGGTTGTATTCCTCTTCGCTTTCAGAGGTAACAATACCAAAGCCTGCAGAGAAACTTCCTGAAGCCTTGTTTATCTGATTGCCTTTGTATTCTGTTTGACCAAATCCTTGACTGATATCCCCACCTGCACCTATATTGTATGAAAGACTCTTACCACTCTGTATGCGGTCAAGTTCCCAATCTATAGGCTCTGTGAAAGAATAACCCAAATTTAATCTTACTTTCTTGTCGGAAAGAATCTTGTCTGGTAGTCCATCGCCATTGATATCTATGAACGATTCTACAGCTTCATCCGTATTCTTTGGCGCACTGCCGGAAATGGAGAATTGAGCCAGCCATGAACTCTGTTGGTTCTGTGCGGAAGACTTGCTTCCTGAGATAAGTTTTGTAATGCCAGACACAGAAGCTACTGGATTGCCGCCATATCCCCATGCTTCAGAAGCATTGTCAGAGTTATTAGCTCCGATACCCTTGTAGATTTCTCCACTCAATCCGCCCTGCGAATTGGTGTATTGGATAGTACCACCAGCTATGATGTCCGGGAATCCGTCACCATTCATATCCATCATGGCAACTTCCGTCTTGGAACTGCCATTTGCATTGTTGTGGGTAATGCCAAGTGCACCTCCTTGCACAACGGTACTCTTGCTTGATACCACTTGGCTTACAGCTGTCGCACCAGTACCCTGCAAATATTCACCTGCAAGTCCTGCCACTTCAGCATTGTTATCCAATGGATTGGTAAGGAGTACATCCTGTTCTGTCAATCGGGCTGTACTTGCCTCGGTTGCAGTAAGATAGATGTCCTGTCGCTGACCGACCCACTTGTCCATAGAAGTCTGGTCTGTACCCAATGGAGTGAATGCCATCGTGAGAGGGTCAACCTTGTCGTTCTCGTTTTCAGGCAATTTCAGCAATGACTCGTCAATAGGCTTTGCATATCTGCCCTCTGCCGCATTATAGACAAAGCCACCCCAACCACGGTAGAGCATACCGAAGCCATTGTTATCGCTTTCTGCATAGAATCCAGCAGGAATATTTTCTGTTACAAGTCCCGCTGCATCTTTCAGAATGGAGACAGACGCAGAGGTCAAAGCTCCGTCAGAAATGGTTGAAGAATAGCTGTATTCAAACCAAATCTCCTTTCCGTCTAAGTTTGAAAGGCGTAAGGTATCGCTCTGCAAGATACCGTTCTGTATCTTGAATGTCTTTTTGCCGACAAGAACATCAACAGTCTTTGCAGTCAATGTCACCTCACCATTGAGGGCATTGTCAGAAAGTGCGAGTACTGGAGATACAACCAAAGCTGTGTCTGAAGCAGTGGTTAGATACGGCTTGCCCTCCTTCAAGGCATTTGCGAATGTCTTGTAATGTGCAGGAACTGCCATGATCTGCTCAACATTGGCGGAATCCTTGTAAGTTACGGACGCTTGCCAACCTATATTCTTCCAATCAACATTTGAGGTAGATGAAATCTCAAAGCTGAAGTTGGTCAGCTTTTCAGTATTCTCCAGACTGATGTTGAGTGAATCGCCATTGAAAGTCTCATTAGCCTTTAATGTACGAGCAAAGACCGTCTTCTCGATATAGTTCGGGTTGTCGTTTCCGTCACTGTCTTTCTTGTCGTTGCTGCCAATGATGCTGAGAACAACATCGTCGGTTGTTGCTGGCTTGTGGAAGGCACTGTGAACTTCAACGCTTGATCCATTCTCCACATTTGCAGAGGTGTTCACATCATAGATGGCACCATCATCAGGTTTGTACTCTGTTGAAGAAAGACCATTAGGTAAGGTGTTTGACTCGCCAGCGTATGTAATAGTAGGCGACCAGTTCACCTTGTCAAAAGAACCGTTGCTTGTTTCCTCAGAACCCGACTGCACACGGAAATAGATTCTGTCACCACGCTTGACGGCAACAGATGATACGGCTGCGCTGTATGGACTGTTGTCACCCTTGGCTATCGTCTTGTTCCAAAGTTCATTGCCTCCCTTTTGGATGGCAATTCTTACGCCGTCTGCCTTCTGATACTCGTCAGCATCATAGTCATCTGTTGGTGCAATGAGGCTTACTTGACCAGTTACGCTGACAGTTCCGTCCTTAGGAGCCTGCCATACACGCACAATATCCTCCATCGGTGAGTTCTTGATGGCTTCCGCCTGCTCATCCTTACTGACCTCCATGACAGAAGTGTCAACCTTGCCACCATAGATGATTGGGCTTGGCGTGTCGGCACTGCTCAATGTAAACGTAGGCACGGCATTGCCAGACTGATCAAACTCCAAATGGTTGAAATATACCTTGCCATTGGAAACGAGGTCAACAAGTCCGTCACCGTTGATGTCGCTGAAATACTGAGTGGTCTTTGTCTTAGTGGTTGACTTGTCCGTTCCGACAACGGCAGTCAGAACATTCCAACCGACAACGGCTTTCGCACCGAAAGAGTTCGTAGAACTTTTGGTTGTCGAGAAGTTACTGATACCCTTTACCTTGACAGGCTCACCATATACAACTTCTCCGTTGTCTGTCTTAATCTGTGGACGATAATATACAGAACCACCAGACTTATAAACCTTGTCAGGAAGTCCGTCACCGTTCAAGTCAACGAATGCGGAAAGTCCCTTGCTGGTATCGCTGGAGTAGCTGTAAGAACCTCCTATTGTATTGCCTTTCCATTTGCTTCCGTCCCAAGGTCCCACACCTGCATAGAACGAACCGCTTACAGAAGAACTTGTCGTTCCGCCAAGTGCAGTTGGCTTGTCGCTGAAGCGCTTGCTGACAGTCTTCAATGGATTGACGAAACCTGCGTCAAGTCCGTCATCGTGCGTGTTCCATTTCTCGGAATCGTCCTTGAACGGAACATATCCCTTTTCAGCCTGCACATCATCATAATAGTCGAAGTTCTGGAAAGCCACTTCCTTTCCTGTGTTGTCATACTGTCTGACACCAGTGAGCATTTCCTTATGGAAAGCACCTTCCTTGTAGTCAAAGGCATAGCTGCGCAATGTCTCACCCTGGAAATTCACGGTCACTTTCTCCAACAGCCTGTTGGAGGAGGCGAGGAATCCATAGCGGGCATTGTTGGTCTTTACCTGCTTTATCTTGTTGCCTTCAAAGAGTACAACGGTGTGCGGTTCCTGTCCTGCATTACCTGCGTGAACCTCCTTCAGATATGCAGCCTTGGCCTTCAAGCCGCCACGCACATCCTCATCCACGATGTCATACACATATTCTATATAGTCACCGTGGAGTTCCTCGACACGTTTCAGCTTCCATTCGGCAATCACCTCACGGGTATTGCCCGAAGCATCGGTGACATTGCCCTTTACAACAGCTCCGTCACCACCATAGATGTACTTGACACCCTGCTTGTCTGTAACCTCCCAATAATAGTTGGCAGGACTGTCACCCTTGCGGATGATACGGCTGAAATCACCGCCTTGGCGGGTGTAGAACTGGCGGCAGCCTTTCTGTTCATCTTCTCGCCACGGTGTGCGACTCCCATCTGTCCGTTGTCGTCCATAGTGGAGAGCATTGAACCGGACAAGAGATAAGTCTCCGTCTCTTTTGACTGGTCATAACGAGGCACGCCCCACCGGGTGTCAAGCGTTATGCTTGGCACGCTGACGTTCCAACCCTCGCCGAGCCAACCGCTACCGCCCTCGCTGCTGTACTGCAAGCCAAGGCTTGGCTGCATGCCGTTTCGTGCTGGCGGCATCTCGAACGGATACTGCAGGTTGGCAGAGCCACGGTTGTTTGCGCTTGGAGGCGCAATGACATTGAGCTTCGCCGTCGGGTCTGCCGCCTTGATGTCGTTCATCATCGTCGGGGCAAAGCCTTCGGTCTGCGGTGACTCCGGGGCCTGTATCACGCCGTTGATCATGTCGGTGAAGTGGGTCGTCTTTGAAACGACACACTCTTCCTTCTTGTCCACACGCACACGCTCCAACGCAACCCAATGCTTCTCGGCCGGGTCGTAGTAATAGGTACGGATGTCGTCCTCGGTATAGCCGCTTGGTATTCTCGTGCGGTCATACTTTATCTTGACAGTCGCGCCCTCGCCTGTGAAGTGTGTTCCGTGAGGGAGAAAACGGTAGCCATGTCCTCCTGCCGTGACATTGGTCATGGCAAAGTCAAGCTCAGGAACATTCTCCTCTCCGATAGAGTTCACGGAAAGGCTTCTGTTCCGAATGAGGTCTTTCTGAAGAACGACCAGTTTGCTACCTCCTACGGAGATACTGTCAGAGACACCCTTCTTGAAGAGTTTTCTCACGGCTGTCCCGTCCTTTGCCGAAAGGGACAGTGTGGCGGCAAGCAGTAAAACCAATGCCCACGCCACCTTCTGTATATAATTCTTCATGCGTATCTTCCTTTAAGTTACTTTACTGAGATTTTCCTTGTATGCTCCCCATTCTCGGAGATTGCCTTCACGACATACACACCCGATGCGGGAACCTTGAAGTCGGCTTGCTTGACGCTTTCGCCTGTCATTTGGCGTGACACTACCAGTTTGCCTGATACGTCAAACACCATCAATGTGGCTGCAGCAGGCTTGTCCTGTGTGAGTTTAGCCTCGTAGATGCCTGTCGTAGAACCGTTGCCCTTGACAGTGAAATCCTCGTCTTCTCCAGAAATGAAGGAGTTGTCAGCCTGTCTGTCCGAGCTGCCCACATGGTTCTCCCTTGCCTGTGTTCCGTTAGGCATACTTGCATCACACTCGCTGCCGACATAGACGGTCATCGTTGTCGTACACTTCTTGGGTGTTTCTATCTGCACGTTGCCCCTTGTGGTGAATGAGGTTACAGGCGTACCGTTTACGGTAAGGTCTGTGATATGTGTCTCGCCCTTTCCGTACTTGATGCAGAACCGCCATGCACGAAGTGACCAGACATATTCATGATGCACGGTCTGTCCGTTCAACTTGTATGTGACCTGCATATTGCGGACTGTAACACTGAGCACATCGCCCGGCTTGATGGTGACATATTTGGTTAGGCTTGTATATCCACCGGTTATGATATGCGCCTTGTCGCCCCGCACGTCGAAGCCATATTGGGTGATCTCGTCCGTGAGGCTTGGCTCCAATCCCACACGGTAGTTTGATTTTGTATCGTTCACCGTCCATGAGATGTCGCCAGACAGATAGGTCCTGGTGTCATGTGAGTATGAGGTGTAGAGTGCGTTGCCAGTGGCATAAATCTCGTTGCCTCCACCTTGTGATACGGACAGCGCATAGGCGCCTGGGGCAAGATTCGTGATTCTATGCGTGTCACCGAAGAATGTTCCTCTGGCAATGGTTTCTCCTTTTACTTTTCCTGCAACGGTGTCAACGCTGAGCACATAGGAATAGACTGGTGTACCGATGTTGATGCCGATGTCGATATACCCGTCATTGCGTGGAACTCCATTCTCGCAACTTGACGGCGTAGGAGTGGCATCATAGGAAATGCCGTCATAATAGGCGAATGTGAACACATCGCTTCCGCTTCCGTCTGCATCCCATAGGATATTGCGGAATATGGTCTTGCCCCTTGTCGTATCAGGCTTGGAGCATCTTATGTTGCTGTTGCTGTTGATGTCGAAATCACCTTCTCCGCTTGGGTCTATGAGCATGACGGTACGCTTGCGGCAATAGTCCGAGAACTCCCTGTCCGGCGTGAGGTCATAGCTCAACTCTGCCATATAACCGACATCATCTATTCCTCCTGTCCTCAAGCCTGCCATGTTCAAGGCGGACTCTGCTCCTTCCGTTCGGATAATGCCCACATTTGTGTCTGTGTCAGTTGCATCCGAAAGGGATATGGTTCTTGTCGCACTTCCTGTTCCGTCAACACGCAGATAGATGTTTTTGCCTTCCTTGCGGATAGAGATGTCCGTTCCGTCAACATCCGTGGCGATGTAGGAATTTGAGACCGCTCCGTTGATGATCGGATAAACAACTCCAGCATTGGTGAACCGGAATCCATACTTGCATGTGCTGCCACCGATGCTTCCGAAGCCAACGTCAAAAGTCGGGTGACTTGTCGGACAGGTGAACTCAAAAGCACCGCCACCTCCAACAAGGGCTGGGGTCGTGGCATAAGCTCCGGAAGCGGCTTTTTCTTGGATGATATTGTCAGTAAAGCCATTCCTTGACACTTCAAGTCCTTGTGCAGTCCATCTTGCCACTGTACTGTCGGGCTTGGACGGCACGTTGGTCTTGACCATCCATGTACGTTTCATGACATGCCACAGGGAATCTGTAGGTGATGTATATGTTGCAAGTGCCACATCATCGTCGCCCCAGAAAGTAAAGCCTCTGTCCGGCATCGGATTGCCGTTTTCACGTCCCATGACAAGCAGACGGGAAGCGGATGAAGGGTTGTATGGATTTGCGTCATGATAAGTTCCGTTCTCCTTCAAGGCCGCATACACCGGACTTTCCTCATATGATGTTGCGGAAAGCGGTTGGGAGAGACTTCCTGCCGTGTCGGTTCCAACAGCTGTGACCCTATGGTGGTAGGCTTGGTTCTCCGCCATGTCCCAAGTCAGGTTTCCGTCGCTGTCAAGATACGAGCCTTTGAGGGTGATGCCGTACTTTACCGCCAGATAGCTCTCCACTTTTCTGCGCTCATCGGGTGTAAGCATCCTGCTGAAAACAATAAGCTCTGGGGCATATCCACGGATGGAAGCATTACCGAAGAGCGAGGTCGGGAAATCCGTACCGAAACTGCCAGAGGTGGAAGGGGTTCCGATGAATAATGTGGTGTTGGAGTTGTCTCCCCACAATGTTGTTGAAGGATTGCTTACCTTGAAGTAGGACACAACTCGCAGAGCGCTTTCCTTAAAACCGTTCTCGGACAAAGAATCACTTGATTGATAAAGCAGGTCTTCACCCGATGCTGAACCATAGTCCAGTGGTTCAACACCTCTACCCCTTACGGCTTTGTCCTTGCTCAGAATGGCTCCGTCGCCCTTGCGGCCGTCAAGAGCATAGACAACCATATCCTTGCCGATGGTTGCCAGTTCCGGTGCAAAGACACCGATGACGGTAGCCTGTGAGAGGTCGCCGTGCTTGAGGCTGGCACTCAGGCTGCGGAATCCGTCTGCGAGCCAGAGACTCGGATTGAAGTTGAAGTAATGGACTGAACTGTTCGGAAGAGTAAGTTCAGACTTGACGCCACGGCTGTCCAATAGCATCAGCCGTATGGAATCCCCAGAGAAATCCTGCCAACGGTAATAACCTTGCAGGTCTGAGTTCAATGGCGCAGTCTTGAACCACAGTTCGCTTCCGCTGACTCCTCCGGGCGTTTGCGCGAAACTGCCGAGAGCGAAGCCTAACAGTAACAAAGAAGTAAAC
>OHRJ01000401.1_pt1 | contig 12614 bp, 9 predicted proteins | sample 1578401 | NCBI WGS metagenome assembly OHRJ01 (sample SAMEA3879520, study PRJEB24766) | human gut metagenome | biome: human-associated habitat; feature: feces | place: USA | collected 1985/1987 | reverse complement strand
GCACGGAAAGCGCAGGATCGGGCATTTCCGGCACTTCCATGACTTCGAGCTTGAGAAGACGCAGCGTGTCATCATCAAAGCCGTTGTAGACCTGATCGAGAACCAGCTTGCCGCGCTCATCGACAATGATACAGGCAGCATCGTCTCCATAGGTATCATGCTCCATGAGGAAGAAGCTGTGACCGTCCACCTCTTTGTGGTCAATGGTGTGCCAAGTACCGATATGACCGGCAACTGCCAGACCGGAGGTGTCCATATTCATCTCAAAATCTTTCTGTTCCACGGCTTCCTGCTTGTGCTGTTCCTCACTGATCATGGGGATCGCCACGATTTTATCCCCCAGCTTCGCAAACATCTCCGGCTGTTTGAAGAACTCCGCATACTTGAGTGCAAGATCGCCGGAGAGAGAACCAAAACTGTCTTCCATCAACCCCACAACCATAAATGTCCCGGCAACAATGTCATAGATGTCTCCGTCTTCATCCCGAAGGGCGCGGTTGAGGGGCAGACCTTCGAGCTTGGCTTCCTCGTTGCAGACAATGGCAACCGGGTCATCAAAGGGGTAAACGGCTTCGATACAACCGCCCACCATACTTTGCAGAGACTTGAGATCGGAGCCGACATCGGCAATGCGCGGAGCTTTTTCCGGTTCAACCACCACAACGGTTATTCTGCTGTCCTGCTCCTGAGACTCAGCAGAGCCGCTGATCCGGTATTCGTCAGGAATGTCATCCAGAGAACCGTCGAACTGTCTGCCCCAGCTATCACCGGTGCATCGGACATAACCGGCATCGGTAAAGCGCCCCTGCTCATCCATTGCAATGTCTCGCCCATAGCGTTCATAGTCGATGTAGTCTGCCAACGGTCCGAGATCCTTTTCGGAGTAAATACCAATTTCGTGAGCGTAGTAATAGCCAAGATCGGACTCGTCACTGATACCGGGCATAACATCATAGCAATCCAGATTGAAAGTCAGATTGATGAGGTCATCAATGTCGCTGACTTCATCGCATCCGGCTTCCATAACGGCAACGAGCTTTTCCTGATCGCTCAGGGAAAGCTCGTCAATCAAAGCGGCAAGGTAGTTGAGCTTATCAAGGCTCTCGTACTCACCAAGCATCTTCTGAACGCCATAGATCGGGCATTCGTAGTCGGTGATAAACCACTCTTCATAGGGCTGACCGAACTCGTCCTGCTTGCCGATCCCGATGCGCTCAAAGACCTTCTGCATCTCTTCTTCGGTGGTGGGCAGCTTCACCCACTCACCGACCAGCATACCCTCGTTGTACTTGCCAAGGTTCGTGACGAAGGCTTCAAAATCACCGTCTAATACGGGCATAGGCATCCTCCTTTCAGTCATCCACCATGCCGTCCGGCATGATATACAGTTCCTCAAACTCCGCGTCGGTCATGGCTTCGAGCTTCCGGATGGTCTTATACATCAGCTCTGCGATCTCGCCGTCCATGTCGTTCAGGGTGACGCTCTTCATATCGTCGATCAGCCGCTTCCGGCTGGACGTGTTGAAGCAGCACATCAGGTTGATTTCTTCCACGGTAAAGTTTTTCATATCAGAGTTCCATATCCTTTCCTTTGTTTTTCTGCGGCTTCGGTGTGTGGGACGGCTGGGCTTTCTGTGCGGATTTCAGCTTGTCGCGGATGGATTCACGGGCAGCGGGCTTCTTCGGGATGGTGTCGTAGATGGCAGTCCCGGCATCCTCCACATAGGAGCGGACATACTGGATGCTTTCAGAAAAGCGGATGGGGCGGTTCTTGTCCTCGATGTTGGTCAGCCGGACTTCATCGGCAGCAAAATCAACCGCGTCGATTCTGCACTTGATGCCGTCCACATTCAGCGTTGCGCCGACAGGAATGTAATCTGCGGCTTTGAGTTCCTTGAAGGTCTCGCCGTCCTTGCTGAGAAAGACATCCGCGCCGGACCTCCAGAGCTTATGAGAACCAGCTACCCACGCAGTTTCACGGAAACCGGTCACCGGCATGGAGGGCTTGCCGCGCACCTTCTTCTCAAGGAGCTTTGTGCCGAGCAAGGGCGCGGCTTTTTCCGCGTCCTTGCCGTACAGTTCAAAATAGCCGTTCTGAGCAAAGCAGACCAGCGCTTCGGGATGTGCCTGTTTGACGGCTTCATATTTGCGGAGTTCTGCAACGGGCAGAGGCGAAAGCGCCTCTGTCCTCTCCGCATCCGGCAGTCTGTCACGGCGGCTTTTCTCCTTAGACAGCACTTCCACCAGAGCATCCGCGTCCTTCGGGAGCGTCTGGTGGGTTTGTACGCCGCCATGCTCACCGACGAGAGCCATTGCTGCATCGAAGCTGCTGCGGCAGGGTGCATCCAGCACATAGCCGTCTGCGAAGGTCAGCCGGTCATGATCCGGCGCAACCGCGTTCTGTGCCACATTTGCCGCCTGTTCCCGGTAGTTGATCTCAAAGACATCTCCGAAGACCTTGCCGCGCTTGACGGTTTTCGGGACAATGACGCGGGCAACGCACTCGTCGTAGGTCTGTTCCGCATAAAAACGGAAGGTGTTGTGATCTCGCGTCCCTTGAATAAAGACCTGATTTTCATTGAGGCAGTGCGTTCCATGCGGACGGCAGAACCACATCAGCGTCTTGTCTTCGGGATTCTGGCTTTCGGCAGCACGGCGGATGATGCTCTTGTCAATGTCGAAGTCTTCCTTGTAGCTGTCAACATGACTGTCCACGAGCTTCTGCAGCTCCGCAACGATGTCAACGTCTGTGTATTTCTTCATGCTTCTCCTTTCTCACAACTCCATGTCGTGCGTTTTGGATTTGACCGTGGACTTCTTCTCCGGCTGCTGTTTTGCGGCAGTCCTGAGCTGATCGCGGATGGAGGGCTTTTCCTGCTTCTGCTCCTGCCTGACATATTCCAGCGTCGGCATCAGCTCACGGTAACAGCCCTGTGTTTTCCGCGCTGCATGACGGCGATGGATTTTGAACAGCGGCTCACCGTTCTGCGTGACCGTGTTGCCCTCGATCCTGACGCCGTTCCGTGCCAGCAGATTGAAGGAATGGTTAGAGGCGCGATAGGACGCCCGCATTCCGTCGTTGTTATAGGCAATCTGCCCCTTGAGCGTGTCCATGACGGCGGCTTTGATTTCCTTCTCTTCGGCAGTCAGACGGTGCGCCTTCGGTGCTTGCGCTGCTTCCTCCGGCATGGGGGCAACGGGAGATTTGATCTCCACGGTTTTTACCTCGATAGAGGTAATCTCATCGTTCTCCCACGCAACAACCTCCGGGTCTCTTTCCTCCGTTTTCTCAGAAACAGCTTTCTTCTCAGGTTCGGTCTGCTGGCGGAACGCATCGACGAAAAGTGCCGTCAGTCCGGGATTGGGTTTATCCACAAGGAAGCGGGAGGCATTCTCCGGGCAGACATCAACTGTCTTCGCCCACTCCTTGATGGGCTGCGGAATGCGCCCGTCAAAGTCTTTCTGCTGAATGGTGTTTGCGAGGACGTATCGGACGCGCTCCGGAGAGAACTGCTCAAGGACGCTTTTCACGGCAGCATCCGCATCCAGCCGGTTGTCACCATAGTTGGAGCTGATCGCCGCTTCAATCGCACGGCGGCATTCCACGTTTGCGGCGAGAGAAGCACGATATGCGTCCATCTCACCGGCTTCATAGGCGTAATTCGCCGTCTCGCGGTAAATGGGGACTTCCGGCACCGCTTCCACGGGTGCCTCGGCTGCCTTCTCTTCGGACTGTGCTTTCTCTGCCAGCAGCACCTTGAGCTTGGCGTCAATGCCCTCGATCATCTCAGCCGCCGTCTTGCGGATGGTGTCCAGAGAGCTTTTCAGTTCCTTGGTTTCCTTGCCGGATGACCAACCGGCGATGTAACCGAAGGAGTAGTCCGAGGTTTCAATGCCGTACCGTTGGCAGACGGTGTAGGCAACGCTTTCCGCTTCAACCTCCTTGGTGTGCCGATCCTTCTTATCTTCTGGCGCGGCTTTCTCATCCGGCTTGACGGCGTGGAGCTTTGCATGGGCGATCTCGTGAATGGCGGTTTTGACCGTCTGGATTTCGCTCATGCCCTCCTGAATGGCAATGCGGCTTTCAACCGGAGAGAAGAATCCCTTTGCGCCGCCCGGAATATCCTCAAAGGAAATTGGGACGGGAGATTCCTGCTTGAGCGCATCGAAGAACGCCTCGTAGTTTTCGACGGTGCCTTTCAGCTCATCGACGATAATGTCCGGAAGCTCCTTGCCGTCCGTCTGGGAAACATCAAAGACACTTACCACCTTGAAGGCAGGACGCAGGACCTCAACCATTTCCGTGACAGCCTTCCCATCTGCGCCGATCACCGGCTTCTGCGTCAAAGGATCAATCTTCTCACGCTCTTCCTGCGCCTTGTACGGCGCGGGTGCAAGAATCTTGATGCCCTTTTCGCCCTTCATGACCTGACGGTCAAAGTTGCGCTGCCACGAGGTATAACCGGCAACATAGGTTGCCTCCGGCTTCTGCATCGCAATGAGCAGCGTGTTGTTGAAGGAATAGTTGTAGAACTTGGACATCGTGCGGAGATATTCCTTGAACCGCTCGGATTCAAAAAGCTCCTTGATGCCCTGTTCCAGCTTGTCCGTGATTTCGCGGACTTGCTGTGCATTTTTGTTTTCAGCCATCTCAAACCTCCATTTCTTATTTGCTTTTGGGCGAAGAAAACCCCGTCTGGGATTTGCTCAATAAACGAGCCTTTACCTCAGACGGGGTTTCTCTGCGCGTCATCCGACGATGGAAGATGTTATCCTCGTTCTCCCATTCAATCAGCCGGTCAAACATATCCGGGTGCTTTGTGACCATGTGCAGCAGCTCCGAGTCACTGGCGTTGGGACAGAACCAGCAGCCGTTTCTCCGGCAGTGAGCGTAGATTGGGGAAAGCAGCCCGTGTTCCTGACAGAGCTTGTAGGCGTCCGCCTCCGTCACGCCGTACTTGGCAAGGAGGCTGACCTTCTTCGCGCCGTCCAGACGTACAAGGCGTTTTGGCTCATCCTCCGCAATGCCGACATAGCTCACGGTGTCCGGAGAAAGCTCGGCATTGTACTTGCGGACGGGCGGGATTTTGCAGTCACGATTGACCGCGCACATCCCAGCCCACGCAAAACCGCGAACCTCGCCCTTATGAGGTCCACGGGTGATGACGTGATGGAACACGTCATCGTAGGTCTTGTCCGCGTGGAGAATGGTGAACTTGATGCCCAGCTCCTTTTCGCAGAAGGGCTTGAGCCGGTCATAGATGAAGTCCCGGTGTTCCGGGACTTCGCCGCTTGTGTTCTGATCAAACATGACCTCGCTGAAAACCGCCTCGTCCAGCGGTTCCTTGTGCTGTGCCGCCAACAGGAGCGTCGCTACACTGTCCTTGCCTCCGCTGCAAGAGGCAACATATTTCGGGCGGCTCATCGGTCGAACTCCATCTTGAAGCTGACGTATTTGCCTCCGCTGTCATCCAGCCGGATCACCGCATCGTAGAGCTGAGGCTTCTTCGGCGTGTAAAGCCCGGTCACGCGGCACCAGCCCTTGTCCAGCAGCTCCTTTGCAATCTTCTTGGTCAGCTTCTTTTTCTTGCTGGAAAAGAACTTGTTGTCTTCCCACAGGCAGAAGGAGCATTCCTTGTTCGAGCAGTAGAAATTGCCCTTGCCGACGTAGACCGGAGAGCCGCAGCGGGGACATTTGCCGATTTCCTCCTTGCCCGTGCCGAAACGCTGGGCTTCGGCATCGGAGAGAAACGGATAGGCTTTCACGAGATCCCCGGTCATCCGGACAATACCGCTGAGGAAGGCATCTGCATCCGCATTGCCGCGTTCAATCTCCATGAGCGTGTTTTCCCATTCCGCCGTCATTGCGGGAGAGGTGATCTGTTCCGGCAGGACACAGACAAGGTTGCAGCCGTCCTTCGTGGGAATGAGGGATTTGCCCTTGCGCTCTGCAAAGCCGGATTTCACCAGCTTTTCAATGATACCGGCGCGGGTCGCGGGTGTTCCGAGACCTTTCTTCTCGGTGTCATCGTCAAACTGATCGTTTCCGGCAGTCTCCATCGCAGACAGGAGCGTGTCTTCCGTGTACTGCTTCGGAGGCGTTGTGAAGTGTTCTGTGACGCTGGCGGACACGCTATCCAGAACATCGCCCTCATGGACTTCGGGCAGGGACTTCACAGGATCGTCCTTTTCCTTCGTCTTGAGAGATGCCTTGAACAGCTCTTCAATGGCTTTCCAGCCGTTTTGAACGACGGTCTTGCCCTTGGCTTTGAACGCATAGCCCTCGCAGGAGAGCAAGATCTGCGTTTCTGCGTAGGTGTGCTTCTCTCCGGTCGCACACAGAAGGCGCATCCCGACAAGATTGAGGATTTTCTGCTCCGACTGAGGAAGCGCCGAAACATCCTGCTTTTCAAGCTGGACGGTCGGGAGAATGGCATGGTGATCCGTGACCTTGCTGTTGTCGGTTACACGGGCAATGTCCGGAGTAACCGAAACGCCGGAGAAAAGCGGAAGCTGGCGGCAGACGATGGAAATGACCTTACGGGCAGTTTCCTCCATATCGTCCGTGATGAACTGACTGTCTGTGCGCGGATAGGTCAGGAGCTTCTTTTCGTAGAGCGTCTGGACGAGATCGAGCGTCTGCTGGGCAGTGAAGCCGTAGTATCGGTTTGCCTCGCGCTGCAAGGTGGTCAGATCATAGAGCTTCGGAGGATTGACGGTTTTCGTCTCCCGCTTGAGAGAAGAAACGACGGCTTGCTTTTTCTCGCAAGCCGCCGCAATTCTTTTTGCTTCCTCTTCGGTTTTGACCTTTTCCAGATCGGCGGTCAAATCGCCTTTGCCGACGTGGACGTTGAAATACTTTTCCTTCTGAAACGTGGAGATTTTTCCGTTGCGCTCCACCAGCATTGCAAGAGTCGGCGTCTGGACGCGACCGACCACCAGCTTCTTGTGATAGAGCGTGGTGAACAGGCGGGTGCCGTTGATACCGACAATCCAGTCTGCCTTCGAGCGGCTGAGTGCCGCTTCATAGAGACGGTCATATTCCTTGCCGTCCCGGAGATGCTGGAAGCCTTCGCGGATGGCGGAGTCCTCCAACGAGCTGATCCACAGACGCTTGAAGGGCTTGGTGCATCCGGCTTTGTCGTAGACCAGCCGGAAGATCAGCTCACCCTCGCGCCCTGCATCGGTTGCGCAGACCAGTTCGGTGATGCGCTTGTCCTTCATGAGAGAGGACAGCACCTTGAACTGCTGGGCTTTGTCCTTCGTGACCTCAAACATCCAGCTTTCCGGAACAATGGGCAGATCGTCATACCGCCACTTGGCATACCGCTCATCGTAGGAGCTGGCGTCTGCCAGCTCCACCAGATGACCGAAGCACCACGAAACGATGTAATTGCCGCCCTCCATGTAGCCGTCCTTACGGGACGTTGCGCCCAACACCTTTGCGATGGACTGGGCAACGCTGGGCTTTTCAGCAATGACTAAGATCAATCTTCATCACCATCCGTTTCAGTATCCTCCGCGATCTGTGGCTCTGCATCCTCGTTGATGTACGGCTCTTCCTCGTAGCCTTCATCGTCGAAGAAGTCCATATCTTCATCCTTGGGCTTTCTGCCCTTGACGAACTTGATGTAGTAATAAGCTGCACCCGCAGCACCGGCAAGAACGAAGATGATGAGGATCATGCCGACGTTGGACTTCTTTTCGGGCTTGGGCGCAGGAACGTCGGTTTCTGCATCCTTGTCCGGCTCAGGCATAACGGGAGCTGTGCCGGTGCATTCGCTCATGTTGGTCTTGCAGACCGGGCAGTCGGTGTTGACCTGACCGGCAGTGCATTTTTCCTTGCAGTTACAGGTGGTCAGAGCAGCCGCAGTGTCTTCATCCAGCAGCGCAAGCAGATCGCTCTCATCGACCATGTTGAGGAAGTATGTCTGATACTGTTCCTCATCCTCGTTGATGGGTGCATCGTAGTCGATGACAATGAAAAAGGTGTTGCCGTTCTTCGTCTGGACTGTGATGAACTGCTTGTTGGTTGCCTTGTCATAGAGCAAGTCACGGGTGTAGGCGTTGCCCTCATCGTCAATCGGCTCACCCTTCGACTTTTCCGGCGTGGTAGTGACTGCGGGCTGCTGTTCCGGCTGGGTTGCCTCCGTAACGGGAAGGTTCTGCTCGGTATCATCGGCGTAGGCAAACGCCGTCACCGAGAAGCAGGACAGCACCATGACGCAGACCGCAAGGACGGTCAGAAAGCGAAACTTCTTACGCATTGTCGATTACCTCCGTATTTTCAGCGGTCTTGGTGCCGCCCTTCATGGAAGACAGGAACGCCATGATCTGATCCTTGTCCATCACCATAGAGCGCACGGTATTGATGATTTCAAGGTTTTCCAGCTCCGTCTTCTTGTCGTACAGCTCCTTGAGCTGACCTTCGATTTCGGACTTCTTCTTTTCAGCCTTCTCGATGTCGGAGAGGACTTTCTGATACTTGGGATTCATGCAAAACTCCTTTCTTTTAATAGGCGGGTCTTCCGAAGGCGTAGAAATGCTGCTGCCAGTAGGAAGAATTGATGGATGTGTACTGAATGGGGTCGCCGCAGTGGATCATGACCCCATCACCGACGTAAATGCCGACGTGGGACACACCGGGGGTGTCATACGTCCCGACGAAAAAGATGAGATCACCGGGCTGTGCATTCGCCTTTGAAACCGGCGTACAGACGTTGTAAAGCCCTTGTGCGCCAAGCCGTCCGGTATTCACAAGACCGCTGTTCGTGAGAACATAGCTGACAAAGCCGGAGCAGTCAAAGGATGTGTCGGGATTGGAGCCGCCCCACACATACGGATAGCCGAGATACTTTTCCGCCTCGGTAATCAGCGTTGCAAACTTCTCGTCGTTCAGGTATTCCGGGTTGACATCGTAGTCGGCGGGAGGATTGGTGATGTACTTGTCCACATAGGGAGAGTCACCGAACAGATCCTCGCGGTTGCCCAGCACCGACATATACGTTGCGTACATGGAAAGCTGTTCCTGAGACATGATGTAGACCGGGACATGGGAGAGATTGAAGTTTTCGAGCTTCACGTTGCAGATGTAGTAGTCATACGGGACGCGATAGGTTTCCGTGTGCGTGTTGCCGTCTGCGTCCGTCCATGTGTCGGTCTCCGTGCGGTATCTGGTTTCGACGATGACCTCTTCGGTGAGGATGTACTGCTTTTCAAACAGCATTTGGAGCGTACCCTGCACCTCATCCAGCGTGAACTCGCCCTCGTGGAGAGCTGAGAGAATGGAGATCAGCACATAGGGGTCATGCTCAATATCGTCCAGATCGAAGTGGTATTCGTCATAGTCATGAGTGCCTTCATAGTTATCCAGATAGCTTTGCAGCTCTTGCTCCATCTGGCAATACTGCGCCTCCGCGCCCAGCATCGCGTCATCCTCACTGAGATAAGAGGAAGCGATAACCGACGAACCGGTAGAGGTGAGCATCGAACACGAGCTGATTCCGGCACCGAGCAAAACGAGAAGGGCAATTCCGACGCCGATCCAGATGAAGACCTTCTTGTTCTTCTCAAAGAACTCCTTGATCTTGTCGGACGCCTTCTCACCGAGCTTCTTGCCGGTATTCTTTGTGGCAGTCCCGGTGGTCTGAGAACCGGCATTTCGAGCGGCGGCATATTCCTTCTTGATGTTCTGCTTCTGGTAGTGCTTGTTCATGTTCTGCTTCTTCATCTCAGGATGCTCCTGCTGATTTCTCTCATATTGGAGCTTCGCATCAGCAGCATCCGCCTTGTGTTCCAGCTTGGAGACCTTCTCATAAGGCTTGTTGACGCTGCTTTCCCGATGATGACGGAAATGCCGAGCGGCAGTCTCGGCGGCGATCTCCGTTTTATGTGCCGCCTCAACCGCCGAGTTTTCCTGTTCGACCTCATGGATTTTGCCGTGAATGCCGGAAGCGAGGGTGTCACCGACCTTGCGGACGGTTTTATCTGCTTCAAATTGCAGCTTGCCTTTGCCCTTCGGCTTTTTCAGCTCATCCTCAAAGTGAAGGCGGGTTTTGCCCTTGTCGGTTTCCTCATCGAAGACACGCTCTTTCTTGAGAACCTTGTGCGTGGGCAGCTTTTCACGGGCGGCATCCAGACGCTCATGCGCCTTCTCGGACTTCCTTTCGAGCTTCTGCATCCGCTTCGTGGGCGGGACGGCATCGTCGATGATCGGCTTTGCGGAGGCAGTTTCCGCCGCTTGGGAGAGAACGGCATCCGCGTCAACGGCTTCAACCGCAGAGGTCTTGAGCAGCTTGTGTGTGACAACCGTTTCGGCAATCACCGTGCCGGTATGAGAAGAAACGCCGTGCTGCTCTAAAGTTGGAGGCTTGAACGGCGTTTCTGACGAGGGCAGCGGTTCGGGTACATTCTGGGGTGGATTTTCTGCCCTTTTCTCTTCTGTGACGGACGTTTCCGAGGGCGGCTGTGTGTCATTATCCTCGGCGTGTTCCGCCTGAAACTGACGCTGCTGACGGCGCATCTGCACCTTTTTCAGTTCCTCCGGGGAAAGAGCTTCGGAAGACGCGGCGGTCTCAACGGGCTTCACCAGCTCTGCATCTTCCAGACGTTTTGACGCTCTCTGCTCGGTGCCAGCCGTCAGGTTTTCCTCGACTGCGCCGTCTCGCGTCATCCGCAGAACTACCTTGTCGCGGGCTTTGAGTTCCGGTTCCTTGGACATCAGATTTCACCTCCAATCCGCTTGTAGGCAAGCTCGGTGTATTCAGGGTTCAGCTCGATGCCGACGAAATGACACCCCATCTGCGCGGCAACCATGCCGGTTGTGCCGCTCCCCATAAAGGGGTCAAGCACAATGCCGCCTTCGGGACAACCGGCGAGAAGACAGGTTTCAACCAGCTTCGGAGGGTAGGCGGCATAATGACCGCCCTTGAAGGGGACGGTGTTGATCTTCCAGACATCGCGCTTATTGCGGAGCGGATTGATGTCTGCGTCCTTGATCTCGCCATGCTCACGGGGGCAGTTGATGGACTGCGGCTGAGGCTGACCGGGAACGGGCTTGCCGTATTTGTTGCCGCCCTTCATGCCGCGCTTGAGGCGTTCTGCTGTTGCGGGAGCAATCGGTTCGGAGATCGCCTTGTAGTCAAAGAAATACTTCTTGGACTTTGAGAACAGGAAAATATGCTCATAGCAGCGGGCGCATCGGTCTTTGACGCTCTCCGGCATGGGGTTATCCTTCATCCAGATGATGTCGTTGCGCAGATACCAGCCGGTATCGCGGAGGGCAAAAGCAAGCATCCACGGAATACCGATCATGTCCTTCGGCTTGCAGCCCTCAACCTTGTTGTTGAGAGCCACAGCCTGACCGTTTCTGCCGTATGGGTTCTTCGGGTCAATGAAATCTCCCTGATTGCCTTTTCCGGCGTAGGTGTCCGAGATGTTCAGCCAGAGCGTTCCATCCGGACGCAAAACGCGCCTGACTTCGGTAAACACTTCCGTCAGGCGCGAGATATATTCCTTCGGCGTTGTCTCTCTGCCGATCTGAGCCTCCATGCCGTAATCGCGGAGCGCGTAATACGGAGGGGACGTCACACAGCAATGAACGCTGTCATCGGGCAGCGTTTTCAGGATTTCAAGGCAATCGCCGGTATGAATGATGTCAAGTTGTATGGTGGTGTACCTCCTGTTCTGTTGGATTTGTGTTTCCATTGAAATGTTGGCTGTAAAACCCGACAACATTTCAATGGGCATCAGTCGGAGTAATACTCGTCCGGCTCATAGTCATCATCTTCCATGAAGTCCTCGTCGAGATCGTCAATCTCGTCTGCCCAACGGTCGAAGATTTCCTCGGCTTCCTTCGCCGCCTCACGATAGAGGCTCAGGCGGTTCTTCTCAAAGGCGGCAAAGGCGGGGACGAACTTGCCGAACTCGCGGATTGCCTTCACATCCTGCGTGCGCATATCTGCGACGCACTGAATGATTTCGGACATCGTGAGCAGATCGTCGATCATGGTTTCGTAGTCTTCCTTGGCGATGGTGACGGTATCGGCATCGTCCTCAGCCGCTTCCTGCTTGCGGACTCGGAACGTCTCGTGGACATCCTTCATCAGCTTGATCACACAGTCAGTGGTCTCATCGAAAATCTCCTGCATACGCTCTGCCATCTGGTCGGCGCAGTCCTCCAGTTCCTCATGAACGTGGAGGTAGGCGCGATGGTGCTTTTTCAGTTCGGTTTCCTCGTGGATGAGGGCAATGAGATCGGCGCTCATGTCGATGACCTCAAGCAGAAGGTCAATCGGCTTGGTGATGCTACCAAACGTGGTATTTACGGGAACACCGCTGGCTTCTGCGATGATGCTCTTGGCGTTCTCAAGGTTAAAGTTCTTATCCATATTCAAAATCCTCCTTAGTTCTGTACGGTTTCTTCGGGCTTGGTGGTCATGATGCGATAGAGCTGCGTATTCTTGGGAAAATCGTCCTTGAAAGGCACGATGGTGGAGCCGTAGAAGATCAGCCCTTCACCGGCATTGGAATTGGTGATGTAGTTCTGCTGGCTGGGCGAGATGTTCAGTGCCTTCGAGAGAATCTGCCGGTCGCCGGATGCCTGATTCAGAAGG
>OHRJ01000395.1_pt1 | contig 12995 bp, 7 predicted proteins | sample 1578401 | NCBI WGS metagenome assembly OHRJ01 (sample SAMEA3879520, study PRJEB24766) | human gut metagenome | biome: human-associated habitat; feature: feces | place: USA | collected 1985/1987 | reverse complement strand
GGCGACGAGATCGTGACCTACAAGACGAAGGTCATCCACCTCCTCAACGTGTTGATAGACCGCATGGGTGCTACCCGCACGGATATCATGGAGGCCAACAAGCCCTATGTTGCCCACGCCAAGGCAATGAAGGACCTTCAGAATGCCTATGACGCTCTGGTGGCTGAGCAGACCAGGGTGAAGGAGCTGATAGCGTCTTACCAGCATGCTTCCGAAGTGCGTGAATACTCAGATTGGGAAGGATTAGGGGAGATGTTCTATTTTGAGGGCGGCAAATCCTACATGGAGAACTACGAGAAGCAGTTCTTCAATGAGGCCAGTGAGAAGGCCGAGGTGGTCAGCGACGTCCTTGAGCAGGCTGCCAAGACGCTGGAGGAAGGCCCTGTGTCGGCCATTCTGACCGATAACCAGGTGGAGTCGTACAAGGACGGTTGCCTTAACGAGGCCTATGCGAAGCTTGCAACGGTAGAGGCGTTTGGAGCTTGGAAAGAGACACAAAGCGTGTATCAGGTCAATGTTAACAGCGCTCGCTACGCCATGGAGAACTCGTTCAATAAATCTGGAACGAACATCTATGACGAGGACAATACGCTGTGGGAACAGTTTAACAACTTGGAGCGCGCTTGTCAAAACTTCGACAATTATCGCAACTTCGTTGACATTTACCGCATTCTTCCCACGAAGGACATCAACGGAAATGCATGGCTGAATCCTGATGGTAGCGAGGCTTGGCAAAAGGAGATCAACTATTCGAAGGACGAGGAGTATGGCGTGAAGCTGGTCGCTGCTACGTCTGAGTCTTTGGTCGAGTCGATGAATGCTCTCAGAACTTCCATCGAGGAGAACACGTATGTACTCGGCGACGTCACCGAGGACGGCGTTGTCCTGACCGACGACTACCTCGCCGTGCTCAACGCTTTGCTCGATCCGGAGACCCTGGAGGGTGGCAAGGTATTTGCCGCAGCCGACGTCAACCGCGACGGCAAGATCTCCATCGCTGACGTGACCCTCATTGCAGCCAAGGTGACCAATGGTCTCTGGCCGTCGCTGGGTGGCACTCTGAACGCTCCGATGGTGGGATCCGAAAACCTCACCGTCTCGGCAGAAGACAACAACGGCGTACAGCGCATCGCCATCAATCTCGAAAACCGCAAGGACTATGTGGCTTGCCAGATGGACATCATCCTGCCCGCAGGCATGACGGTGGTGGGTGAGAGCGTAGGCAACCGTGCCAACGGCCACGCACTCTACTCCAAGGACATCGACGGCGTACACCGCGTGGTCATCTCCACGATAGAGAACAACAGCTTCACCAATGGTTCCGCCATCCTCTACCTCGACGTGCAGGGCGGCAGCATCGACAAGGTGGCGCTCGACAAGGTTATCTTTGCCGAGGCCAATGGCCGTGAGACGACGATCACGGGCAGTGATGCGACCGGCATCAGCGGCATGGAGGCCGAGGGCAGCCTGAAGCAGAAGATCTATACTGTGGGCGGTCAGTTGCTGGATAAGGTGAAGCAGGGCATCAACATTGTCCGCAACGCCAACGGCAAGACCCAGAAGGTTACTGGTAAATAATCATATACATCGGTAATTTTTTCTCAATTACGAGGGCGTGGTTGCCACGTATGTGACAGCCGCGCCTATTTTTGACAATAACAACGACAACATACATCTTCTAAACGTAAATAGTTATGTTTAAGATTACAACAAGTTTCAAAAGAATGGCCTTGATGATGGTCTTGGCCATAAGCGGGACGCTCTCTGTCCTTGCTGGCAACCGACTTGTGCTCAACGACGGTGGTCCCATTGCTATCAAGCCGGGCGAGACGAAAGAGATCACTGTGAACCTCGTCAATGACGAGGTGATCTATGCGATGCAGTTCGATATGGACTTCACTTCCCCGCAGGTCGAGATTGTACCGGGTAGCTTCAAAATCAACGAGGAGCGCATAGACCGTGAATGCTTCATTGCTACGATGATCCAGCAGCCTGATGCGAAGTGGCGCATTGCCCTCCTTACCAAGGACTTCACGCCTATAGAGGGATCTGAGGGTGCGCTGGGTACGTTCAAAATTCGTGCTACGTCCAACTTCTCTTCTGCTGATAATGCACAGATTTTGTTCTCCACTTGCAGTGGAGGCGACCGCCAGGGCAAGAAGGTGCTTATCGACTGCCCCAACTATCAGGCTATCACGCCGATGGTGGGAAGTCTTTGCACGGGCGAGCAGGCGTTCTCTATCAAGCCTGGCGGTACCCACAAGGTGGACGTTGTGCTGAAGAACGATATTTATTTCTGTGGCCTTCAGGCCGACATCACGCTGCCTGAGGGATTGCATATCGAGAAGAAGAGCAACGGGAAAATGAATTTCCAGTATAGTGAGCGCTTGTCCAGCAATTTCGCCATCTCTTCCGGAGAGAAGAATGGCATCGTGCGCGTCGCACTCTCTTCTTTGCCTATCGACAAGATCCAGCCTTACAAGGATGGCGACGGCGTGATCTTCTCGTTCAATGTCGTGGCCGACCCGGACTTTGCGACAAACGAGACCTCAGCCATCGTGTTTTCCAATGTACTCGCTGCCAATGAGACGACGGAGTACTCACTCGACATCACGGACGCTCATGTCACAGTGACGAGTCTCAAAGCCATCAACGAGGCTGCTTATGCGCGCCTTACCGAGGAAGTGGCTGCCCTGCAGAAGGCCCTCGACGACGCCAAGGCTAAGGTTGCCGAGGACTGCCCGGATGTGGCCGAGAACTTTGCAGAGACGGTGAAGACCATTCAGGCTCAGATCGATGCCATCCAGTCAGACCTTGATGCCAAGAACGCCGACTGTGCGCTCACGGAGACTTCTACGCTGGACGCCGAGGCCGTGAAGGGTGTCAATGAGGCCATCGCCAAATATTTGGAGGAAGCTGCTGCCGCCCAGGCAGAGCATCTGAAGAAACTGGCTAACGAGGCTGCCTATGTGCGTTTGACAGATGAGATTGCTGCCGTACAGACTCGTTTTGACGAGGTGAAGGCCACCATCGAGAAGGACTACGCCAATGTAGCCGCACAGTTTGTTGATACTGAGGCCGCTATCCAGGGTGATATCGACCAGAAGAAGGCAGAGCTGCAGGCTCAGTATGAGGCCGTGAAGCTCGATGAGAATAGCACCATCGACTTGGAGGCCATCAAGGCTGTTGTCGAGCAGCTTCTCGCTGATGCAAAGGTCGCCGATGCGAAGCTCGTAGCCAATGAGGCTGCCTATGTGCGCTTGAGCGACGAGATTGCTGCTGTACAGACTCGCCTCGACGAGGTGAAGGCCACTATCGAGAAGGACTACGCCATCGTAGCCGCACAGTTTGTCGGTGTGGAGTCCAGTATCCAGTATGACATCAACAAGAAGAAGGATGAGCTGAAGGCTCTGTATGAGGCCGTGGAACTCGACGAGAATAGCACCATCGACCTGGAGACCATCAAGACTGCTATCGAGCAGCTGCTCGCTGATGCCAAGGCTGCGGCAGAGGCTAACAGCATCGGTTCCATCCAGAGGCTGATGAGCGAGGGCGCAACGTTCTATACGCTCGGCGGCCAGAAGGTCGAGGCTCCTTGCAAGGGCAACATATATATGATCCGTCATGCTGACGGAAGTGTCAAGAAAGTATATATCAAGTAATCAATGCTTGTTAAGGCTGGTTCTAATAATTAGTTCGGGGACTTTCGAAACCATTGAGGGTAAAAGGTCTATCAGTCTGATTTTAGAGCCAGCCTTATGGTAAAAGAGTTTACCATACTATCAATTCCAGTTGAACCGGAGAAGTCAGTTCTCGATGTTTTGGAAGGTCTTTGGAAGTCAAAGCGCAGTCGGCGAAGTGGGTGAAATGGACAGCGCATGCGTCGTTGCCTGTCGTTTGGATTCCTGTATTATCAAAAGACTTGCCCTGTCCCCAACAGGGCTACGATCGGTTTCTCATCATTCTGACTTCAAGGAAACAACCTTGGAAGTATAACTTCGTTTGGGGTTTTTACGCTTACTGGGGTTTGTGAAAATCTCGTAAGCTGTTTCCCTTTATGAATTTCATTCTATCGGTGGGATGACGAATGTCGACTGTGAAGTCGGGATCGTCTCCCACCGTTTTGCATCTATCCCCTACCCCCTTGCTCATGACCCAAACTGATAGCTTCACGAACAAAAAGCGCAGAAAAAGCATCTACGAAATAAAAAAGAGAACTTACGAAAAAGACCCGTTAAACTGCTGGTATTCAAGATAAAACCGTAGAAAACAAAATCGCATAACCAAATCTCAACAAACTTTTTTTGATTTTTTTCTCAAAACAGGGGTTACTTTTCCCTTTTTCTCCTCATTAATATATGAAACACGATTAGTTGCCGTAGCGGAACGGCACACCCGCAGCGACTGCGGGCTCTACTTACTGGACACAATATATATATATGTATCAAATTTATCGGGGCACCCATCGTGGTGCCCCGCTTTGCGTTTTTACCATCTAATTAACCCGTTTCCATTCGATTTTTGAATCGAGAATTTGCAAGTAAAGAAAGCAAATCCGTATGCGGCTATCAGTCTTTTAGAATGCGATGACTGATATGTGGATGAAAGTCAGTAGGAATATGGGGTGGTAAAAATCAGAGTGAGACAGCGTGGGAGTGGTGTGTAATCTATTGATATACAATGGTAAAAAGGAAAGGAAACAAGCATAAATCACTTTATCGAAAATGCTTATAGCTGCATTTGCGCTTTTTAAATGCCGATGATCTGCGGCTTTCGTCATTGTCTATACCTTTGCAATCGAAAATCGCGGATGCCACTTCAGACAGGTGTGGCGTTGCGGCAAGGCAGAGAAAATTAATCAAAATAAGAAAGTACAAATGGAAATACTTGAAAAGTTGTTTTACGGATTCCCCGAGTTGTGGGGAGGAGGCGTGGCCCACTCAGTGATGATTCTGGCCCTGGTGATCACGCTCGGCCTGTGCTTGGGCAAGGTTCGGGTGCGCGGAGTATCGCTCGGGCTGGCCTGGGTGTTGTTTATCGGTCTGCTGATGGGCAACCTTCCCATCACCATCGACGAGCATCTGCTCCACTTCCTCAAGGAGTTTGGCTTGATACTCTTCGTCTATTCCATCGGCCTTGAGGTGGGCCCGGGCTTCTTCTCCTCCTTCCGTGGAGGTGGCAAGAGTCTCAATATCCTCAGTATTGTAGTTGTGGCATTGAGTATTGTGACAACCCTCGTGGTCTATTCCTTCTCTGGCACGTCTGCTACGACCCTCGTCGGCATTCTCTCGGGTGCCGTGACCAATACCCCGGGACTGGGTGCGGCACAACAGGCTTTCAGCGACCTGCGCCACATCGACGCCCCATCCATCGCCACAGGCTATGCCATCGCCTACCCTGTGGGTGTGCTGGGTGTGATCCTCTCATTCGTCATCCTCCGCTATGCCCTGCGCATCGACAGACACCATGAGGAGGACGCTGCCAAAATGGGCGCAGGCCACTTGAAGGAAATGACGCTCCACACGTTCTCCGTGCGCCTGACCAACAAAATGGTGGCTGGCGACACGGTGCGCCAGATCCACGAAGTGCTGAAACGCGACTTCATGATCTCGCGCATCATCCATAGCGACGGCAGTGGCAAGAGTGAAGTAGTCAACGGGTCGACGGTAGTCAACGAGGGCGACCTGCTCCAGGTGGTGGCCCATCCTACGGCCGTGGAGGCCATCGTGGCCCTTGTCGGCGAAAAGGTAGAGGTGGCGCCCGAGACCTTTGGCAAGGATCTGATCACGCGTCGCATCCTTGTGACGAAGCCGGGTGTCAACGGCAAGAGCATCGGCCAGATGGGTATCCGCACGAGCCTTGGCACGAACATCACGCGAGTGAACCGCAACGGTGTGGACCTCATCGCTACCCCGCATCTGAAACTGCAGCTTGGTGATCGTGTGACGGTGGTGGGTACGGAGCTCGCTATTGCTCATACGGAGAAACTCCTTGGCAACCAGATGAAGCGGCTCAACGCGCCCAACCTCATCCCTATTTTCCTTGGTATCATGCTCGGTTGTATCGTGGCCAACATCCCCTTCTTCCTTCCGGGTATCAATGAGAGTCTGCGACTGGGACTCACCGGCGGCCCGCTGGTGGTGGCCATCCTCATCGGTTTCTTCGGCCCGAAATATAACCTCGTGACCTATAATACGATCTCGGCCAACTTGATGTTGCGTGAGGTGGGTATCTGCATCTTCCTGGCCTGTGTCGGACTGGGCACGGGATCGCCCTTTGTACAAACCCTTGCCACGGGTGAGGGCGCGCAGTGGATTGCCTATGGTGCCGCCATCACGATGGTGCCTATTCTGGTTGGTGGTTTGATAGGCCGCTATGTCTTCCACATCAACTACTACACGATGCTCGGTGTGCTCGCTGGTGCCCATACCAATCCGGCAGCCTTGGCCTACGTCCGCGAACAGACCTCTGCTGACGCGCCCGCCGTGGGCTACGCCACGGTCTATCCTTTCGCCATGTTCCTGCGCATCGTCACGATTCAGATACTGATCTTTGTATTCGGATAAACGAATGAGAAACGTCAAAACAGAGAACCCTTCAGTGCGTCCCTCGGCAGTAGAAGAGCCGAGGCGGCGGCGCGGAGTGGCCGAAACGGAACTCTGCCACAAGCTCGACCTGCTGCTACGCACAGGGAGCCTGCTCATGGAGAGTGCGGCCGACACCTCGCGCATCCTGCGGACGATGAAGCGTGCGATGGCCTTCCTGGGACTGGACGAGCGCTACATACACCTCTATGTCAACTGGAACGTGCTCATGGTCAACTACAGCGATGAGCTCCACTCGTTTACGAAGTTTCAGCGCTGCGAGCGTCACGGCATCAGTCTGGCCACCATCGCCAAGGTGAGCCGCCTCACCTGGACGGCCATCCGCGAGGACTTCTCGCTCGTGCAGTATGAGAAGGCCCTCGACGACATCCACGATGCGCCACGTGGCTTCACCCCCTGGCAGGTGGCGATAGGTGGCGGCTTTGCCTGCGGTGGCTTCTGCATCCAGTTTGGCTGCGACTGGACCGCATTCTTTTATTGCTCCCTGGCGGCCATCCTGGGTTTCCGCCTGCGGATGTTTCTCCCCACGGTGGGTTGCAACAACTACGTCGCCATCGGCATCTCGGCCTTCGTGGCCACGCTGCTGGCTTGGGCGACAGCACTCCTTTCTACTGATCCAGCGATGATGGCGGGCATGCCGTCGTGGATGATCTCCACTACGCCATGGCACCCACTGATGGCGTGCGCGCTATTCATCGTACCTGGTGTGCCGCTCATCAACTTTGTGAGCGACATGCTCGACGGCTATATCGAGACCGGATTCATCCGTGCCGTTAATACGCTGCTCATGGTGCTGGCCATGGCTTTCGGCATCGCCTTTGCCATCAAGGTCTGCGGCATCGACAATTTTGCAAAGACGCTCACCATGACGCCCCATCATGAGTATTGGGAGTATGCCATTGCCGCCGCCGTGTCGGCCATGGGATTCTCCACCATCTTCAACATCCCGCGACGCCTGCTGCCCGTCGTGGCCGTGGGTGGTATCATCGCCGTATGTGTGCGCAACTTTATCAACCTTGGTCCGAGCAATGGCAACCTCGGCCTGGACATGGGACTGACCATCGGGTCGCTGGCGGGAGCCACTTCGGTGAGTATCGCTGTCATCAAGGCGCGCCACTGGTTCCATGTGCCCCATCAGTGTATCACCATCCCGAGTGTCATCCCGATGATTCCGGGTGTGCTGATGTATCGCGCCCTCTTCGCTTTCATCGAGATGCACGGTGTCGTCGGTGAAGTCACGGTGGGCATGAACAATGCCATCAAAGCCTCGCTGGCTATCATCTGCATCGCCCTCGGCGTGGCTGTGCCCAATCTCTTTTTCCGCCGTTTCATCGAGGATACACGCAAGCGGAAGTTGCTTGCCATGCTCGTGGAACGGAAAAAGCGCAACGGAGAGTTTGTCACGCCCCATGCCGTGGGCGTGAGACAGGGGGCACACAGAAGGACAAGAAAGGAAAAAAATCATGCCCGCGATACGCACGAATAGAAACTCTTGTAGTATCTTTGCAAACGGATTTAGACCGATAAGAATGGAAATCAGACAATTGAAATATTTCCTCCAGGTGGCCGAAACGCTCAATTTCTCCAAGGCGTCGCGGAAGCTCTACGTCACGCAGAGTACCCTATCGCAGCAGATCTCCCATCTGGAGCAGGAGATAGGAATGCCGCTCTTTGAGCGCAATTCCCACGAGGTGTATCTCACGGAGGCGGGAAAAGAACTGTTGCCCTACGCCCAAAAGACGGTCAATGCGGCCGGGGCTTGTGCGGACCACATGAACGACCTGCGCGAGATGCTGGCTGGAGAACTCAACATCGGAGTGACATTCTCCTTCAGCAACATTATGGCCGAGACGCTCATCGCGTTTATCCACGCCTATCCCCACGTCAGGCTCAACATCGTCTATCGTTCCATGCAGGAACTGATGGACGGACTGAAGAAGCGTGAACTGGACCTTGTGCTGGCCTTCAAGCCGCTTAAGCGGGACAAGGCGATAGACAGCAGAGCGATTTTTAGCAATCGCCTGGCAGCCATCGTCAATGATCACCACCCGCTGGCAAGGCAGCAGAGCGTCACCCTCGCAGACCTTGAACGCTATGATCTCATTCTGCCCTACAAGGGCTTGCAGGCGCGCAACGCCTTCGAGCACCTGCTGGAGGGGCGTGACAACAACTTCAAAATCATGGTGGAGGTCAACAATGTCAATATCATCTTTGACTTGCTGAGCCGTAGCTCGCTCGTCTCCATCCTCTCGGAATCTACCACGCTCACCCAGCCAGGTATGAAGGCTATCCCTATCGATGCGGAGGGCAACGAGATGGACGGCTGTGTGCACTTGCTGCGCGACTCCTATATGAAGTCGTCGGCCCAAGAGTTTATCCGCATGCTCAGTCAATCGACAGCCCTGCTGGCCAACCTCGCCTTCAAAGATATACTGAGGTAGGCTACCGCAGGAGATGGAGATGCTGTCCATAGCTTCTGCCTTCACGGTCGCCAGCCATTCCTCACACAAGCTTTTTTGTGTTTGATTAGTGTTTTGCAGCATCCCGATGGGGATGCAAAAAGCCACATTCCAACGGGTTTCTCCCTTGCGAATGTGGCTTTGTCTATCGTATAAAGTCTCCACTACCCTGCTATGTGCAACGGTGTGTGGCCTCTTTGCGGACGTTGAAGCGCTTGGTTTTAAAACGTAGCGTGGCGCAGCGGCGTGGTGTATTGATACGGAAGCCATGCCAACGAGGGAACGTCGCGCAGGAAGAGGAGGGAGGCGTGCTTGCCACGCTCCACACTGCCATACTCCGCGGACAGGCCCATGGCGGCGGCGGAGTTGAGGGTGATGGCATTGAATGCCTCTTCGGGCGTGAGACGCATCTTCGTGCAGGCCAGGGACCAGACAAACTTCATGTCGCCCGACGGCGTGGAGCCTGGGTTGTAGTCGGAGGCGAGGGCGATGGGCAGGCCAGCGTCGATGAAGCCACGGGCCGGGGCAAACCGCATATTAAGGAAGAAGGACGTACCCGGCAGACCAGTGGGCATGGTGACGGCACCGCGGAACTGCTCTATGCCTTCCTCGGGGAGTGCCTCCAAGTGGTCGGCAGAGAGTGCGCCATGAGCGATGGCAACACGGGATCCACCCGAGAAGGCCAGCTCGTCGGCATGAATCTTACCCTTCATGCCATATTTCTCGCCAGCTTCGAGGATGCGGTCGGTCTCCTCTGGCGTGAAGAAACCCTCGTCGCAGAACACGTCCACAAAGTCGGCCAGTCCCTCGGCAGCCACACGGGGCATCATCTCGTTGATGACGAGATCGACATATTCTGACTGGCGTCCCTTGTAGGCTCGGCCGACGGCATGGGCACCGAGGAAGGTGGTCACGATGCGGAGTGGCGAATGGGCCTTTACGCGCTGGGCGACACGCAGAATTTTCAACTCATCCTCGGTCGTCAGTCCGTAGCCAGACTTGATTTCCACGCATCCTGTGCCTTTCTGCCAGATCTCCTCGGCACGGCGCATGGTCTGCTCGAAAAGGTCCTCCTCGCTCGTCTCGTGGAGACGGTCGGCAGAATTGAGGATGCCACCGCCGCGGGCGGCAATCTCGGCGTAGGACAATCCCTGGAGTTTGTCCTCAAACTCCTGCTCACGGCTGCCTGCCCAGACCAGGTGGGTATGGCTGTCGCAGAAGCGCGGCATGACGAATGCGCCCTTGGTGTCGATGACCTTTGCGCCCTGCATCAGCTCCGCAGGCACGCTTCCCGTGCCGAAATCCAAGATTTTGTCGTCCTCGACGGCGAGCCATGCGTCTGTCATCGTCTCTACGCGGGCCATCTCCTGTCCCGCTTTGCGCAGCTCTCCGTGGGTGATGCCACAGAGTTGGGCGATGTTGGTGTATATCGTTCTCATTGTCTTCGTATAATATAAATAATGATGATACCAATAAAAAAGTGCGGGGGAGAGCAAGCGCGCCCGTCATGGACACCCTTGCCGTCCCCCGCACGGATCTTACTTTTTTATCGTTTTAGTTTCCCTATCGATCATGAGGCCGTGCCTAAAGATCGATGGGGATAAAACGTTTAGAATTGATTCTTGGCGATGAAGTCGATGCTCTTGGCGATGAGCGGGTACATCACGCGGTCGATCTCGATGAACGGGACGATCTTGCGGTACTCTGCGTGCAACTTCTCTACCGCGGGCGAGGACTTCAGCGGACGGCGGAAGTCGAGGGCCTGTGCGGCGTTGAAGAGCTCCAAGGCAAGGACGCGCTCCGTGTTCTCAGCCACACGATAGAGTTTCGTGGCGGCGTTGGCACCCATGGAGACGTGGTCCTCCTGACCCTGGCAGGTGGGGATGCTATCGGCAGAGTTGGGCATGCAGAGCATCTTGCTCTGGCTGACGATCGAGGCGGCAGCATACTGGGTGATCATGAATCCGCTGTTCACACCCGGCTTGGCAACGAGCATGGAGGGAAGACCGCGCTGCTCGTCGCCCAACTTGTAGATACGGCGCTCGGAGATGCTGCCCAGCTCGTTGAGGGCGATGGCCAGGAAATCCATCGGAAGGGCAATGGGCTCACCGTGGAAGTTGCCGGCAGAGATGATCATATCCTCCTCGGGCACCACGGTGGGGTTGTCGGTGGCGGAGTTCATCTCGGTCGTGCAGACCTCCTCCACATAGTGGAGTGTATCCTTGAACGCACCATGCACCTGCGGGATGCAGCGGAAGGAGTAGGGATCCTGCACATGGGTCTTGTGCTGTTTGATCAGCTCAGAACCCTGGAGGAGCTCGTAGATATGGTCTGCCGTCTCCATCTGGCCGCGATGGGGGCGAACGGCGTGGACAGGATGCAGGAACGGCTCGATTCTGCCGTCGAAGGCATCGAGGGACATCGTGGCGATGAGGTCGGCCCACTTCGACAGATCCTGTGCCTTCAGGACGCTCCAGGCGAAGAAGGCGAGCATGTTCTGCGTACCGTTGAGCAGGGCGAGACCCTTCTCGTTGAGTTCCTCACCCGTGATGATCTTGCCCTCATACTCTACATGGCCGAGGCCAACGAGCGGCAGACAGAGGTGAGCCAGCGGCACGAGGTCGCCAGAGGCGCCCACGCTACCCTGCTGATAGACAACGGGGCACACGCCGTGGTTGAAGAACTCGATGAGACGCTCCACGGTGTCGAGCTTGATGCCGCTGTAGCCGTAGGAGAGCGACTGGATCTTGAAGAAGATCATCAGACGGACCACATCCGTCGGCACGCGGTCGCCCTCGCCACAGGCGTGGCTCATCATGAGGTTGATCTGCAACTGGGACAGCTTGTCCTCGTCGATGCTCACCTTGCAGAGGGAGCCGAAACCTGTCGTCACACCGTAGATGGGTGCCTCGGCGGTGGCAATCTTCTTGTCCAAATACTCACGGCAGCGGATGATGCGTGCCTTGGCGTCGTCGGAGAGACGCAGCTCATAGCCCTCGCGGATGATGGCGCGGACGGTATCGAGCGTCAGATGTTCTGCGCTGATATAATGGATTTTACGTTCCATTGCTTCTTTTCTTTCTTAAAGTGTTGTCAGGCCCGTGAAGGCCCGATGAGTTGATGTTTTGATTTTATCGTTGCTTGAAAACATATCGCGCAACAGGTTGACTGGGAGCCTGTTGCGGCCCCCAGACAATATGTTAGAACGCAGCGTCGATGATGTTGTCGTCGACGAGGTTCGGCATGGTCATACGGAAGTCGGGCGTGCGGTCCATCTCACGCTGGATGGCATCCATGGATCCCTTGTTGCGGGCCCATGCACGGCGGGAGATACCGTTGTTGACATCCCAGAAGAGCATCTCGCGGATGTTGCGGCTGCTCTCCTCGGAGCCATCGACTACCATACCGAAGCCACCGTTGATGACCTCGCCCCAGCCTACACCACCGCCGTTGTGGATGCTCACCCACGTGGCGCCACGGAAGGAGTCGCCGATGACGTTCTGTACGGCCATGTCGGCGCAGAACTGAGAACCATCATAGATATTGGAGGTCTCGCGGAAGGGAGAGTCGGTACCGGATACATCGTGGTGGTCACGACCCAGAACGACGGGTGCCTTGAGACGGCCATCCTTGACGGCCTCGTTGAAGGCCAGCGCGATGCGGGTACGGCCCTCACAGTCGGCATAGAGGATGCGGGCCTGTGAACCGACGACGAGGTGGTTGGGACCTGCCTCGCGGATCCAGTGGATGTTGTCGTCGAGCTGATGCTGGATGTCGGGGGTGGCATGGCTGCGCTCGTCCATCATGATCTCCTCGGCAATCTTGTCGGTCAGTGCCAGATCGGCGGGATCGCAAGAGGTGCAGACCCAGCGGAACGGACCGAAGCCGTAGTCGAAGAACATCGGACCCATGATATCCTGGACGTAGGACG
>OHRJ01000369.1_pt1 | contig 13662 bp, 16 predicted proteins | sample 1578401 | NCBI WGS metagenome assembly OHRJ01 (sample SAMEA3879520, study PRJEB24766) | human gut metagenome | biome: human-associated habitat; feature: feces | place: USA | collected 1985/1987 | reverse complement strand
CCCCCCAGCCGTCACAGTTTGAGAGCATGAGTCAGGCTGAGCTTAATGCCCAGGCGAAAGCCCTGCTGGCTGCCGCTGGCTATGGCCCGAATCGTCCGCTGAAGCTGACGCTGCTGTATAACACCTCTGAGAACCACCAGAAAATTGCCATCGCGGTGGCGTCGATGTGGAAGAAAAACCTCGGCGTGGAAGTGAAGCTGCAGAACCAGGAGTGGAAAACCTATATCGACAGCCGTAACACCGGCAATTTCGACGTGATCCGCGCTTCGTGGGTAGGGGACTACAACGAGCCGTCCACCTTCCTGTCGCTGCTGACCTCCACCCACAGCGGAAATATCTCGCGCTTTAACGATCCGGCGTATGACAAAATCCTCGCCCAGGCGGCGGTAGAGAATTCGGCCAAAGCGCGTAACGACGATTATAACGCGGCGGAAAAGATCATTATGGTCAAAGCGCCGATCGCGCCGATCTACCAGTACACTAACGGCCGATTGATTAAGCCGTGGCTGAAAGGCTACCCGATCACCAACCCGGAAGATGTGGCCTACAGCCGTACCATGTATATCGTGAAGCACTAATCGGTCGTGGTTGCCTGATGATGTCAGGCAACCATCGCTGATCCCCGAGCTGGCGCGTCTTGCCGCGCCAGTTTTTCCTGCTCTCCTTCTCGCGCCACAGTAGAAAGTCTCACTTTTCTGGCAGTATGGCCGACTGATGCCAGGTTCTACCATCTGGTCGCGAAGCATCAGAAGATCTCATCCGCCGGGTTTTTATCATGATGCTCAACGTATTCGGCAATCATGCCATCCGGATGCCGAACCAGCATGTTCCAGCCGGTGGGCACGGCCTTCACCGGGTTGATAATCGTTGCCCCGGTGGAAGGCAGATGTTTCTCCCAGGCGGTAATGTCGTTGACCAGGAAAGTGGCCTCGGTGGCGCGAAACGGAGCCAGGCTTTGCTCGATTCCGCCAATTAAAAGCACGGAACCCACCTGCGCCAGTTTGAGATCGTATTCGGGATAGTCAAAACGTAACCTTGCCTTTTGCGAAATGAGATGTTCATAAAACGAAACGGTTTCTTCAAAGCGGGCAATCAGCACGCATCGACGGATCAGGATATTGAGGACTTTCATTATATCTCCTTCGCCATTTTCTCAGAGATAGCGTAGCAGCACTGAGGTGGAATGTAAGGCTCAAGTAGCAGAAGAGCGTGACGTATAGTTGTGGCCTGCGTATAAGAAGATATCGGCAATGACCTTGTGCGCTGGATAAGAAAAGTTGCAGTTAAAAAATATTTATTTTGTAATGATGCTGTGGTGTGATTGCTGAGCATACGATTAGCGGGATGATTAAGAGGGGCTAGATGGAAAGTTTAATTTCTTCGATATGGAATTTTGATGGGCTGATAAATAGCGCGTTAATTTTTGTTACTTTTGGTTTATTAGGAGTGTTTATCTGGAAACGGGCAGGATCCGCATATTCTTTATTGAACCGGCTATGGGAGTTCTGCCTGGGAGGGAAAACGTTTCACGACGGTAAAATAAATGCATATTTCAATGAGAGAAATGATGTTGAACGCTTTAATGTTTTATTTAATGTTGGCGCAAAGAATAAAGAAGAGATTAAATCACTGATTAACTGGACGAAAAAGAAAAATATAGATATTCGTCATGTCACAGCCGCGAAAGGATGGTTTGAAATATCAACGCTTAAGGCAATAAAACCATTATTTATCGCTAGTGTTGGTGTATTTTTCTCTTGTGTGTTAACTATGCTGCTATTATCAAATTTTATGTTGCTGGCATTGAAGCCATCCGCACTAGTACGATTAGGCGACGACAAGTCATGGGTTTGGATTAATGATCATATTGCTGAGGGTTCGATCTGGACCAATAATTACCTTCCCCTGAACTGGACTGAGTGGAAGCTCGATAAAAAACAGTGTGAAAGTGAAGATTTCGATAAAACGGTTTTCTCAGAAAAAGCGGGGATAAGTGTGCGCTCGGTTGACAGGATTTGAGAACTTTTCAAGTGGTTCGTTGAGTGATACTATAAATAATATTATTAAAAATCAAAAACTGGCATGGGTTTTGGCTATTTACCCCTTCATCTTTACGATTATTTGCTTTTTTAGCTTGTTACGCAGAGGTGCTGCTTCTAAACTTTATAATGAAGTACATAACTCACAAAATTAATATTTATATAAATTCATTTCCGTCTGGCATTACTGTTTGCATCGATCGGAATTAAATGACAGGTCCGAGTACAGAAGCTGTCACCGGCCGCTACCGGTTGCCTGCTGCCTGCAGGCAACCTCAGCTACATTCGCAATGTATCAATGACCGCTCTCAGCGCGGGCGACACATTGCGGTGCGGGTAATAGAGATATGAACCTTCCAGACGCTGGCTATAACGCTGGAGCACCCGGATAAGTGTGCCCTGGGCTAGATCGTCGGTAATCAGCTCTTCCGGGACATAGGCCAGCCCCAGACCGAGCCTCGCCGCTTTGGCCTCCATATAGCTATCGGCGAAAGCCCACTGTCCCTGAGGCGGGTGGGTGATTTTTTTGCCATCCACATTAAGTTCCCAGGCGTAAAGGCTACCGTCGCCGAACTGATAAGCGATGCAGGGGTGGGCGACTAAATCGGCGGGCGTTTGTGGAAAGCCGTAGCGGCGAAAATGTTCCGGTGTACCCACCACCGCCATCTCCATATCGGGCGAAATGCGTACCGCAATCATGCCACTCCCGACTTCCGGGCCCAGACGCACGCCCGCATCGAATCGCTGCGCAATAATATCGACAAACCGGCTTTCGCTGATCAGTTCCAGTCTGATATCGGGATAGCGGTGTTTAAATACTGCCAGCTTCGGCAGCAGGACTTTATCAATGGCATGCTGGCTGGCATTGATGCGTACCGTACCGGAGGGCGTTTGACGATAGTGGGCCAGCGTGGCGAGTCCCATATCTAAGGCGTCGAAACCGGATTCGACATTGTGATAGAGCTGCTCACCCGCCTGAGTGAGCGACAATCGGCGGGTGGTGCGCACCAGAAGCTGAACGCCCAGCCGCTCTTCAAGTTCACGAACCGCACGGCTTACACCGGACTGCGCCAGGCCAAGTCGTTGCGCTGCGGCGGTAAAACTGCCTTCCCGCACCACCTGCATAAACAGATAGAGGTCATTATAGTTTTCCCGTTTCGCCATTCTCCCGCCTCGTCATCCGCATGCCATTTAGAACAATATGGTATTAATCTTAGCATTTTTCGCCCCCTAATAAGAACCATTACTGCTGGCTACACTAAGCGCATGACAATAAAGCAAAGCTGCATTGTCTACTGGAGACTTGCATTGATCACGTTTATTTAGGGGAATTTTGATGACAGTTTTCACCAAAAAACTGACAGCCGCGATACCCGCCATGCTGCTTTGCGCCTCATTAACTGGAGTCACAACGATGAGCTCTGCTGAGACAACTAACCCGAATGCGCCTGTTTCACTGATTGAACAATGGGATAAAACGTTTGCTGAGAGTTTGAAAGTGGATCACCGTAAGGTGACCTTCCAGAACCGCTACGGGATAACCTTGGTTGGCGATCTCTACCTGCCGAAGGATCGCGGTGAACGCAAACTGGCAGCTATTGCCGTGAGCGGTCCCTTCGGCGCGGTAAAAGAGCAGTCCAGCGGCCTGTATGCCCAGACGCTGGCCGAACAGGGGTTTGTCACCCTGGCGTTTGACCCATCGTATACGGGCGAAAGCGGTGGCTACCCACGCAACGTGGCCTCACCGGATATCAATACCGAGGATTTTAGTGCCGCGGTGGACTTTCTGGGCCTGCAAAAAGAGGTGGATCGCAACCGTATCGGTTTGCTCGGCATTTGTGGCTGGGGCGGTATGGCCCTGAACGACGCGGCGATGGATACACGCGTCAAAGCGGTGGCGACCAGCGTAATGTATGACATGAGCCGCGCGATGGGGCATGGAATGGGCGATGGCAAAGACCGCTATACCACTGCCGATCGTCGCGCCGTACTGCGCTATCTGAACGTGCAGCGCTGGAAAGATGCGGCAAACGGCACCTTCGTCCCCGGTGGGCATGACATTTATGTTGATGATAAGGGCAACGTCAGCGCTGCCGATCGTATTTTGCCGGAAACCTTGCCCGCCAACCCCAACCCGGTCCTGAAAGAGTTTTTCGATTATTACCGTATGCCGCGTGGTTTCCATCCGCGTTCGGTTAATTCAACCGGGGCCTGGAATGCGACGATGCCGCTGTCGTTTATGAATATGCCGCTGCTGAGTTACGCCAGCGAAGTGACTATTCCGACGCTTATCGTGACCGGCGAAAAAGCCCATTCACGCTATTTTGCCGAAGATGCCTTTAAGGCCATCGGCAGTAAAGAGAAAGCGCTGGTGATTGTCCCAGGCGCAAACCACGTCGATCTCTATGACAACGTCGCGGGCAAAATTCCCTTTGCGACGTTCGCGCAATTTTTTAAAACCAACCTGAAATAGATCTCCTGTGCCGGAGACATCCCCAAAGCCGCCACGCGCCTGCGGGCGGCTTTGTCTTGTCGGAGAGAAATAATGTCTGCATTAGGTCACACCCGGGCACACTGGAGCGGCGTCCTGGCGATGACGCTCTGCGTATTTGTGCTCATTGCCTCAGAATTTATGCCGGTCAGTCTGTTGACACCCATCGCGGGTGATTTACACATTACCGAGGGATTAGCCGGTCAGGGCATTGCGCTTTCTGGCGCGCTGGCGGTACTGACCAGCCTGACGATATCCCGTCTTACCGGATCGCTGGACCGTAAATGGCTGCTGCTGGGGCTCACGGCGTTGATGGCAGCCTCTGGGGTGATTATTGCCCTGGCGTCCAGTTTCCCGGTTTATATGCTGGGCAGAGCGCTCATTGGGATCGTCATCGGCGGCTTCTGGTCGATGTCGGCGGCACTGGCCATCTTTAACGGCGGCAACGCGCTGGCCACCGTTGTGGCTGCGCCGCTGGGCAGCTACCTGGGGGCCACCGTCGGCTGGCGCGGCGCCTTTTTATGTCTTGTCCCGCTGGCGGTGCTGGCCTTCGTCTGGCAATGCATTAGCCTGCCGTCGATGAAAAGTCCGCGCGCACCACAGCGGCAGGGATCGGTGCTGCGTCTGTTCCGTCTTTCTACGCTATCCCTGGGATTGCTGGCCTGCGGACTGTTCTTTATGGGACAGTTTACCTTATTTACCTATGTGCGACCGTTTCTGGAGACGGTGACCCAGGTCAGTCCTTCTGGTCTGTCCCTGATATTGCTGACAATGGGTATCGCCGGTTTTATCGGCACGCTGCTTATTACGACCGTTCTGAATGCCCGATTTTATCCGACGCTGGTGGCTATCCCGTTGTTAATGGCCGCAATTGCCGGAACGCTTCTGCTGGCCGGACACCACACGGGATCGGTCGCCGTACTGTTAAGCCTGTGGGGCCTGCTGGCGACGGCGGCGCCCACCGGCTGGTGGACATGGATTGCGCGGACGCTGCCCGAGGATGCGGAGACGGGCGGCGGGCTGATGGTCGCCGTGATCCAGCTATCGATAGCCCTCGGGTCAACGGTAGGCGGCCTGGTGTTTGATAGTCTGGGATGGCACAGCACTTTTGCACTGAGCGGTCTGTTACTGCTGGGCGCGGCAGGGGTGACTTTTCTGCTCTCTGTCAAAATCAGATCATCTCAGCGCACTGCGATTAATGAATTGAATGCATAAGTCAAATCAGGAATGACAGGCTAATCGTGACCGCGTTCCTGTCTTACCATGGTGTTTTAACAAGAGGGGAGCTTCACCGTGGAATATTCAGTATTAAGTAACGCTCGCAAAATGCCGATGCTGGGTTTCGGCGTTTTCAAGGTGACCGATAAAGCGGAGTGTAAGCAGGCGGTGTTGAACGCCATTCGCACCGGTTATCGCCTCATCGATACCGCTGCCGTCTACGATAATGAAGATGCGGTGGGTGAGGCCGTGCGCGAAGCCATCGCCGAAGGTTTGTGTACCCGCGAGGCGCTGTTTATTACCTCCAAACTGTGGGTCCAGGACATGGCCAACACCGGGATGGCGAAAGCCGGGATTGCCGCGTCATTAAAAAAATCGGGCCTGGAATACTTTGATCTTTATTTGCTACATCAGGCGATGGGCGATTATTTCAGCGCCTGGCGTGCGCTGGAAGAGGCCTATGAGGCCGGTACCCTGAAAGCGATCGGCGTCTCCAATTTTTACCCCCATGTGTTAGCTAACTTCTGCGAAACTGTCAGAATTAAACCAATGGTGAACCAGGTTGAACTGCATCCTTATTTCGCGCAGCCCGCGGCGCTGGAAGCCATGAAGCATTATCACGTTCAGCCTGAAGCGTGGGCGCCGTTAGGCGGTGGCAGACATAATCCGTATCAAGATGCATTGCTTCGGGGGATCGCCGATGCGCACCAGAAAACCATTGCGCAGGTTGTTCTGCGCTGGAACGTGCAGCGTGGCGTCACGGTGATCCCTAAATCCACCCGCCAGGAGCGCATTGAAGAAAATTTTGCTATCTGGGATTTCGTATTAACAGATAACGAAATGGCGCAAATCAGCGCCCTGGATTTAGGCTATGTTGGCGAAGCGGTAAAACACTTCAACCCTGAGTTCGTTCGCGGATGTCTGGGGGTGAAAATCCACGACTGATTGCGGCATCGGCTGATTCGATATCCATCTCCTCGCCTGCGCTGCGGCGACGGGTTCAGTATGCTGGTTAGCGCCCACGCGTTTGCCGCGATGGTTGTCAATGCGGTAGTCGATCGTCACGGGCAGCTGACTGGTGACAGTTGATCCTCTGGCCGGTGACATGTCGGTTGGATGCTTCCGTCGCAGTGGCCTTTAAAGCGGCAGTCTCCCGGGAAATTTTCGCTGCCAATGACCGCGTGACACTGCGCTTTATCGATGCGGGAGAGATCTTTCCTGCCGAACGCCTGGCGCTGGCGCGTAACGATGAGCACTTTGATGTCGATCCGTTAGCGGAAGGCGGCAGAGGCTTGCGGCTTATTCTGCGTGCGGTGGACTATTTTAATGTGGAAACTGGCGCCGGGGAGAATGTGACTACCCTGATAGAAGCGTTGCCTGATACCCGCCTAAGCCATGCCACCGACGATCGCTGCGGGTGAGGGAACAGACGTTGCCCCCGGGTGAATCACCGGGGGAATTTCCCCACCCGCGTTCACCGGCTTCATCATCTTATTGCTGTGCCTGGGCAGCGGAGTGCACGCCCAGGTGATGAGGACGGATGGTATCTAATGTCATCATGGCTGATTTGCAGAAAATGCATTTCGCACCAAAAGGGTTTTTTTCAGTGACGTCAAACTGGGACGTTCTGTACTGGGAGCCATGGCAGCATGGGCATCTAAAATGGATATGTTCGATCATAATGTAAACCTTGTATGGGTGATGTTCTGTTGAAAAGACAATGGTCGTTTCAGGAAAATTAACGCGGCTGATTTTAGTTGGTGGTAAGCCGGGTTTTGGGTCAGATGGCGGACTTTTTAAGGAGCCGACAAGGATCTGACAGGGCCTGTTTACAGAAAAAGCAAACTACTAACGGGACTGCTCAAAGGAAGGTGGTATCAGGGATAACGCCTGGAGATGAGAACACGTACTCAGATAATAACTTTTTGTCTGGTAAATCAACTCAACGATTAACGCACGTGCCGTGAATAATAGCAAACGTTATTTTAGCCTTCCGGATGCCTGCTGCGCCAGGGGAGGCTTCAACAGCGCCGTCACCCAGTCGATAAATACCTGTACCCGGGCAGAGAGCTGCCGATTACTGGGATAGAGCAGGGAGAGCGGGAGCGGCGCAGGGCGAAAATCGGCCAGCACTTCCGTTAACGCGCCCGACGCCAGATCGGCCTCAAGGCGGGGCAAGGGGGCCTGATACAGGCCAAAGCCAAGCCTTGCCGCTTCGGCGCCGACGTCGGCATCGGAAGTCAGCAACCGACAGGGCAAACTGACCTCGCTCTGACGGCCATCCTGGGTAAAGCTCAGCGGCAAGGTACGTTGCGTGCGCGATGAAACAAACCCGATCATCACGTGGCCCGTCAGTCCTTCAATCGTATGCGGGGTGCCGTACCGGGCGAGATAGGTCGGGCTGGCAGTCGACTCCCTCGCGAACCAGATCGACGTCACGCTCGCTTTCCCCGATCTGCAGCGTAATGTCCGGGTAGCGGGCGAGAAACTGCGGCAGCGCGGGCAGAAGCAGGGTCCGTGCCAGGTTGCCCGCCACGTCTACCCGAATGGTGCCGGAGATGCTCCCCCCGGCGCTGCGGTTGGCCTTCTCAAGGGCCGCCAGAATGGACACGCAGCGCTGATAATACAGCGAGCCTTCTGCCGTCGGCCGTACGTGCCGGGTGGTACGATGTAGCAGCCGCGCCCCGAGACTGACCTCCAACGCTTTAATAGCCGCGGTCGCTACTGGCCGGGAAACCCCCAGATCCGCGGCGGCGGCACTGAATGAGCCCCGTTCGACGATGCGCACAAACAAGGTCAGAGTATCCAGTTTATCCATGACATTGTTCCAGCTGGCAAAACTATCCTGTCGCCCAACGCGGTCTTATCGTCGGCATTCAGGGGCTTATAATCGCTCATGTTTTCAGCAGAGAGAAAAGGAGAAAACATGAACAATAGCGCAAAAATCGCCCTGGTGACAGGCGGCAGCCGCGGCCTGGGACGCGCGACCGTCGAAGCGCTGGCACAGCGCGGCGTAAATGTAGTACTGACCTACAAAACGCGTCTTGCCGAGGCGAACGAGGTGGTTACACGGGTTGAAGCACTGGGCGCCCGGGCGATCGCGTTTCCTTTCAGCGCCGGCGAAATCGACACCTTTGACGCATTTGTTAGCGCTTTTCAGGGCGCGCTGACGGAGCTGGGCGCCGATAAATTTGATTATCTGGTCAATAATGCCGGCAACGCCAGCGGCATGGGATTTCTTAACGCCACGGAAGCGGAATTCGATGCGCTGTATCGCATCCACGTGAAGAGCGTTTTCTTCCTCAGCCAAAAACTATTGCCGCTGCTGGCCGATGGCGGGCGAATAGTGAATGTCTCGTCCGGCCTCACCCGCATCGTGATGGCGAACCGGGCGCCCTATGCGATCATGAAATCCGCGGTGGAAACCCTGACTCGCTATATGGCGTTTGAGCTGGGCAGTCGCGGGATCACGGTGAACTGCGTGGCGTCCGGCGCCATCGCCACCGATTTCAGCGGCGGGGTGGTGCGGGATAACCCGCAGGTCGCTCAGGCGGTAGCGAACATGACGGCGCTGGGCCGACCTGGCCTGCCAGAGGATATCGGGCCGATGATCGCCTCGCTGTTATCCGATGATCATCGCTGGGTGAATGCCCAGCGCATTGAGGTTTCCGGGGGAATGCGCATCTGAGCGAAGAAAACCGGGGCTGTTTTCATCCGTAGTCAATCGATATGTCAGTGGATGCCGATATAGCGCGACGCTGTGGAGAGATAAGGAAATAATGATCTGCCGCGTTGCTCGTTAAATATTAGTGATTGACCTTATTGCCTGAATGCGCAAGATTATTGTTGAATAAACAGTCAATATGCTAAATATATTTAATGCACGTATGAAAGGATTTAAGATATGGATTTTGAAAATGAATTGACCAGTAAGATCCTTGATCCCATTCACGGCACTATTCGTTTGACGACACTCGAGATTGCCTTTATCAATCACCCCCTGTTCCAGCGCTTACGCAACATTAAACAGAACTCTTTTTTATATAAGGTGTTTCCCTCTGCGGTGCACAGCCGCTTCGAACACTCTCTCGGGGTGCTGCATTTATCAAGTGAAATACTCAATAATTTACGCCTGAATGCGATACGGTATCAAAAGAAATATGATGATGGCCATGTGTTTGGTCATATCGATCAGATACCAAAACACAACATTCAGGAGTTGAGACTCGCTGCCCTGATGCATGACATCGGGCACGGGCCGGTATCCCACCAGTTTGAGAGTTTTATGCCTTGTAAGCACGAATTCTCCGATGTTCTCCCCACGGCCTACCATTCAATCATTGATGTATTAAGCAAGCCAGAACAGAAAGTTGAACATGAACAGCTTTCGCTGTTGTTCAGCCTGATGATTTATCATGATCTGAGAAAACAAGGTAAGGTCGATGACGAAATAAATATCGAAAATGTGTTAAAAATTATCGAAAAAAGATACGGTGACCAACAGATCATTGAGGAAATTAATGGAAAGGCAACAGATATCCTGCCGTTAATGACCTCGATCATCTCTTCCTGTCCGATCGATGCCGACCGGATGGATTACTTGCTCAGAGATGGCTATTTCTCCGGCGTCAAGTGTGGCATCTACGATTACAATCGCTTGTTTATGTCAATTGTCCCGGTCGAGGAACAGGGAAAATTGTACCTTGCTTACAAAGAGAGTGGGATTGATTCGATCGCTGAGTTTATTGGGGCGCGCTCCAGCCTTTTCTCGCAGGTGTATTACCATAAAACAAACCGCGCCTTTGCGACGATGTTGAGCACATTATGTGAGATTATGCAAAGCAAGGATCCACAAAATGTCATTATCGCTGACGTTACCGACCGTATCGTTGACCATAGCGATGAAAGCTTCATCGACGCGCTGAAGGAGTTTTATTTGGCGTGCAGTGATGATTATTTTTTGAATGACAAGGTTGGTGAATGGATAGATATCAGCGATACCGAGGCGGTTAATAAAAAAATACTTGATGACATTATTAACCGACACCCATGGTCGAAGGTCTATGAGGCCAAACACTCTGTGTATAAAGCTAACATCGCTGACAAGGAAAATAAGGCGTGGAAGAGTCAACTCACCGGGTTATTGACTTCTGTATTACAGCCTCATTTCAAACCACATGAATTTGCCGTTGATATTGTCTCCGACTGCGCCTTTAAAGACCTGGATAAAACCGAAGTTAAGCTTTTGGTGAAAGATCTTAAGAACCGCTACGAAATAAAACCGTTAATTGAATGTGGTGATAAGTTAAATCAGTATCAAATCATCAAATATTGCATTCGGGTATTTGTTGACCGCGATATCAAAGAACGCGTAACTCCTGAAATAATCTATAAAATCAATGAAATATTGGTCAAGCAGATCGCGTTGCTGAATTGATGATGCCCGTCAGGGCAGCGATAAATCTTTCAGGGGCTGGTTTTTTAACCGGCCCCTGAAGATAAGCGGTAAATCGTGGCGCATCCCCGCCATCGGTATAACTTACAACAGCGCGTTTACCCGAGACTAAACACCGCGCTGAGGCATAGATTCCCGCAGGGGAGCGGGTGGCTCAACAAAAACGCCGGCTCAGTATGGTTATTCCGCCAGCAGGGCGGCAAATTTCGCCAGCCACTGTGGATGAGCCGGCCAGGCGGGGGCGGTAACCAGGTTACCGTCCACATGCGCCTGGTCGATACCAATATCCGCATAGTGCCCACCGCTCAGGCGCACTTCCGGAGCGCAGGCGGGATAGGCGCTGCAGGTCCGTCCCTGCAGAATACCGGCGGCGGCCAGCAGCTGTGGGCCATGGCAGACGGCGGCGATAGGTTTACGCGCGGCGTCGAATGCCTGTACCAGTTTAATAACCTCCTCGTACAGGCGCAGATACTCCGGCGCCCGGCCGCCGGGGATCACTAGCGCATCGTAGTTCTCGGCCTTTACTGCGGCGAAGTCAGCGTTCAGCGTGAAGCGATGGCCCGGCTTTTCGCTATAAGTCTGGGCGCCGTCAAAGTCATGGATTGCTGTCATGACATAGTCGCCAGCGGTTTTATCCGGGCAGACGGCATCGACCTGGTGGCCAATCATCTGCAGCGCCTGAAAAGGAACCATCGTTTCGTAATCTTCGGCAAGGTGTGGGCTTTGCACATGGTTGAGATTGTTCAGACAAGAATGAATACGGTTAGATGTTTATGTATATGATTTTTTATTATTATTTTAGTTGTGCTGCCAATTGTTGCGCATGGTTGTACATGATTTGATATTGTTGTTTATGTTCGTTCATGCGATATTGAGTACAGAATAAGTACATAAAATACCAAAGTGATGAGTACAGAAAACTAACATGGCAATCAGTGACACAAAGCTTCGCTCTATCTATGGTAAACCATATTCTGGGCCTGCTGAAATTACGGATTCTGACGGGCTTGGAGTTCGCATAACCCCCAAAGGCGTGATCAGCTTTCAGTTTAGGTTCCGATGGGAAGGAAAGCAGAACCGAATGGGGCTTGGGCGCTACCCAGCGCTGACGCTGCGCGATGCCCGCAATATCGTTGCAGACCTGAGGGAATCGGCAGACAAAGGCATTGACCCCCGAACGCTGGCTGGCGGTAAGAAATCCAACAGTAAGCCAACGGTGAAGGATTGCCTGGATTACTGGAAGGAAAATTACGTTGACGTAACGTTAAGGGCTAAGACGATAGCGCTTTATAAGTCAACGGTTATAAAGCACATGCGTGGCGCTTTTCCCGGTATTCCGGTTGAGGATATCCCAGTCCGCTTGTGGGTTGAGAGGTTTACCGAAGAGGAGAAAATCAATCCTCGCCGAGCCCGGCATTTATTGATACAGCTCAGGTCCGCCATTGGTTGGTGTACGCGGCGACAGTTCGTTAGCACAACCGAGCTCATGCTTTTGCAGCCGAAAGACATCGGTGTTAAACCTGTGATTGGAGAGACCACACTCAGCTATAACCAGCTTGCCAAAATTTGGATGGCTATAGAAAGAAGTCGAGGGTCAACTTCTAACCGATTGCTTCATCAATTGCTAATGCTGTACGGCGCCAGGAATAGCGAACTTCGGCTGGCTATCAGGGGGGAATTTGACCGAGAGGAGGGGTTATGGGTTGTTCCAGCAGAGAAAAGCAAAACCAACAAAATTATCAGGCGCCCAATTTTCTCCGCGGCAGATGATTTGCTGAAAAAAGCTGAAATGACGTATGGGGATATACTTTTCCCGGGCGAGGACCTGAAAAGCCCTATAACTATTTCTGGTGCAAATAAATTTCTGAGAAGAATCAAAGACTCGTTGGGGTTTGGTGAGTTTACTTCACATGATTTCCGGCGCACCTTGGCAACCCGACTATCCGAGGAGGGGGTTGCACCGCACGTCATCGAAAAAATGCTGGGGCATGAGCTGGGCGGCGTGCTTTCTGTCTATAACAAGCATGACTGGATTGCCGAACAGAAAGACGCCTATGATCTGTATGCTGAAAAGATATTTTGGCATATCAGGAAGATTTCTGGTTGACACCCCCGTTTAAGATCCACTCCACAATAGCAGAGCGCAGATACTGTTTAGGGTAGGTCCGGACCGGTTTGGGGAAATTATAGCGCTCGGTGTATTTCCGGATGGTCACGCGTGAAGATACTCGGATCATCCGCATCGCCTCTTCCTCGTCAATCATTTCAATGTCTACCATATTACCCACCTCGTACCACTTTCAGGCCACGACAGTGGCACCAGACTTCATAACTAATTACCGGCAGTTTCAGTTCCAGCCGTACCCGTTGCTCGTCGCTTCCTGTCATCAATCATTCCCCTCAATGAAGTGGTTTACTGAATTTGGCCACCTGAACAGAGGTGATATGCTCACCTCAGA
>OHRJ01000363.1_pt1 | contig 13908 bp, 16 predicted proteins | sample 1578401 | NCBI WGS metagenome assembly OHRJ01 (sample SAMEA3879520, study PRJEB24766) | human gut metagenome | biome: human-associated habitat; feature: feces | place: USA | collected 1985/1987 | reverse complement strand
CCAGAACAAGCCGCGCTCAATGCCAAAAAGGGCAGCGGGATCAGTAACAGCCTGCACACCAAACGCCTGGCCGTTGACCTGAATCTGTTTATTAACGGCCAGTACCAGACCGACAGCGCGGCGTATCTGCCGCTGGGCGAATACTGGGAGAGCCTGGGCGGCAGCTGGGGCGGGCGCTTTAAGTCCCGCCCGGACGGGAACCACTTCAGCCTTGAGCATGACGGGGTTCGCTGATGTCTCGCGCGGATCTGTTTATTGCGTTGGCTCAGCTGATCGTGACGTTCGGCGCGGGCTGGTATGCCTGCGGCCTGTACGCCGACAGCCAGCAGCTGGTTATTGAACGGGCCGCGAATGCTGGCGCAGAAAAATCGCGCAAGTACACCGAACAGATGGCAGGCGAATCGGCCCGCCTGCTGGAAAGCAAACTCGCGGAGCTGACCGCCAATGAAACGCACACCGAAAGGGTTATTCGCACCGAAGTGGTTAAACCGGTTTTTCATAACGTGTGCGCTACTGATGAATATGTCCGGCTGTTCAACGCCGCTACCGACAGCGCCGAACGTACCTTATCAGCAAAATTTGCTGGCCCGGTGCCCGGAAACGCTGCCGAGGCTGTCCGATAAGACCGGCGACGCGCTGACCGCAGCGCTGGAAGAATACCGCAAAATTTATCCCCCGTGCGCGGCCAGGCATAACCAGTTGGCCGCTGAAATAGAGCAGAGAGAAAAAGGATTAACACCATGAGCGATAAAGTAAAAATTGAGTTGAAGGTCAACGGTCTGGATCTGGTCTTCGAGCCGAACATCACCGCGTATAACAAATTTATTAATGAGGTGTCGACCGACAACAAGGTCGCACCTGCAACCAATTTCCTGCGCCGGATTGTGCATCCTGACAGTAAAGAGGACCTGGACAAAATTCTCGCGCTGCCGGGTGGCGCGGTGAAGCTGGTCGGCAAAGTAACCGATATTTACTCGCCTGAGCTGGAATTCGAAGTAAAAAACTAGAACGCCGGGCGCGGGCTATCGAAGACAACCCGCTGGAACAGTTTTTGACCCTGCGCAGGCGATATCTACCGGGCGAACCTGACGACGAAGAGTCGATCGCCCGCGCTATATGGCTCGATAACCAGTACTGGAAAAATATGTCGATCGCCGTGAATAACGGGATTGTTAAAGCGTTAAAGGGTGGGTGATGAAACAGCTGGAAGTGATGTTATCGCTGGTCGACAAATTTTCACGCCCTCTCAAAATGGCCGGCGGAGAGCTGAACAACTTCGCCGGTAAATCCCGCGCCGCCTTCGGTCAGATGGTGGCCGGTGGTGCGACGCTCTGGGGCGTCGCCCAGTCTATTATGGGCATCCTCGGCCCGGCCGACGAGATGCAGCGCGCGCTGGCGGAAGTGAAATCTATCGGTGTGGCCGATACCGCCCTGAAGAACCTGAGCAACACCGCGATCATGTTCAGTATGAAATACGGCGAATCCGCCGCCGGGTTCGTCGCGTCTGCGGCATCCATTGCCGGCGCCATCGACGGTCTTTCCGATAAAGAGCTGCGCACCTTCACCACGGCGGGATCTATCCTGGCGAAAGGCACCCGCGCAGACGCTGACACCATCACCAACTACATCGGCACCATGTACGGCGTGTTTCAGAAAACCGCCGATGCAATGGGGCGATCGTCGTGGGTGGAGGTCATGACCGGCCAGACAGCTGAAGCCGTGAAGATTTTCAAATCGGACGGTAAGCAGATGTCCGACGCGTTTACATCCATTGGCGCCAACGCCACCGCCGCCGGGATCGGTATGGCGGAACAATTTGCCGTGCTCGGCCAGCTGCAAGCCACCATGAGCGGCAGTGAGGCCGGGACAAAATATAAAGCGTTCCTGCAGGGCGTCGGGAATGCGCAGAAGGTGCTCGGTCTGAACTTTGTTAATCAGGATGGCTCGATGAAGGGCATCGCCGACATCATGGGCCTGATCCAGAAGAAATACGGCGATATCAAGAAAGTGGCCGATTCTGACCTCATCAAAAAGGCCTTCGGCTCTGATGAGGCGGTTTCGCTTATCAAGCTACTGGCGCAGAACGTCGACGGCCTTCGCAACAACATCGATCAGATTGGCAAAATCAAAGGCATGGACAACGCCCGCAAGATGGCGGCGGATATGACAAACCAGTTTGACCGGTTGCTGCAGGTCTGGAACGGCATGCGTATCGCGGTAGGCGGTGCACTGCTGCCAGTGATTAACCCACTGATTAGCAGAATGTCAGACATGGGGACGCAGGCCACCGAATGGCTACTCAAATTTAAGAATATTGCGCGCTGGATCGGGTATGTCGCCGTGACGTTAACCTCGCTGGTTGCCGTGTTTGCGCTGGCGAATATCGCTGTCGCTGCCGGTAAATTCCTGTGGATGGGGTTCATCATCGTGCTGAAGTCATTACGTTTGATCCTGCTGGCTGTGCGCGCGGTGATGATTGTTACGGCTATGGCAACCTGGCTACTGACCTCCCCGATTGCGCTGATCATCGCGCTGGTTGCCGGGCTGGCATATGGAGTTTACTGGTTGATTGCAAACTGGAGAACGTGGACGGCGGCGATTGCCAATACCGCGGCCTTCCAGTGGCTGATGGGTACCATCCAGCAGGTCGGCGCGTTTTTCTCTGACACCTGGGCGGTGATAGCCCAGGGCTGGCAAAACGTGGTCAATTTCTTCGCTGGGTTGTCACCGGTTCAGGCGTTTGTTGACTTCAAAAACACCATTACCAACATATTTAAAGGGCTGTGGGACTACCTAAAAAACAGCTTCGCCGCGACGTATAACTGGATAGTCGACAAACTGAATATGATCCCCGGCGTCGATATCGAAATGAAAAGTGTCATGCCGGACATCACGCCACCAGGCAATAAAACCGGAAGCGCGCCGCTGCTGACCGGTGGCAACGCCTTGCCGGCCGGTAAGGGCGGGATCATGGGACAGGTTACCCAGTCGACCAGCAGCACCGCCACAAAAACCCTGACTATCGGCAGCGTCCAGTACAACGTCATGCAGCCGCTGACCCCGCAACAATTACAAGAAAACATGGAGCTGTACGGTCATGGCTGATGAAAAGTTATATATCGACCTCCTGATCACTGACCGCGATTTCACGCTCAACCCCGGCAATGAGCCGGTGCTCTGCGATAACCGCGTTAGCATCGGCCAGGACATTAAGCATTCCATCATGGAAAGCGGGCTCGCCACGCAGCTGATTGCCGAGCGTAGCCCAACGCTGCGCGCTGATATCCTCCTGCAGATCACCATGCTGGTCGAGGACGACGAGCGACTCATCCCCAGCACGGTGTATGTCACGGAAGAAAGCGCCACGCGCCTGCTGATCACGGCGGATACCTACGACTTTGGCCCAATTAACTCACAGGTGAATTATGACCAGTAAACCCACCGTTGATTTTGAGGCTGCGCTGCGTGCCGGCGGGATGCCGACGACAGAGGCCGAAATTAACGCCGAGTTCCAGAAGGTCGTCGACGAGCAGGGGATGATCACCAACACCTCTAAAATGTCACCTTTCTGGAGGCTGATCACCGCCATCGTGACAAAGCCGGTCATGTGGCTGAAAGATATTCTCGTCAGCGTGGTGATGGCGAATATGTACCTTGCCACCGCCTCCGGGGCGTATCTGGATCTTTTTGCCTGGGCGGTGAATTTGTCCCGCAAGGATGCGACCTTTGCCCGGGGGGCCATCACCTTTTTTAAAAGTGATGCCACGCTGCTGATCACCATCCCCGCGGGGACAGTGATTCAGACCGAACGTATCGACGATAAGGTTTATCGGGTGAAAACCCTGGCTGAAGTCGTGATCCCTGCCGGAACGGCCAGCCAGGCTATCGATGTCACAGCAGAAGAGAACGGCGCAGCCTATAACCTCGCCCCAGGCTATTTCCGTATTTTGCCGACCGACATCCCTGGTATATCGCGTGTGGAAAATCTGGATAACTGGCTGACGCAGCCCGGTGCAGATAAAGAGTCAGACGACGAGCTCCGCGACCGCGCGCGCAACCAGTACAACCTCGTTGGCTCGTATCACATCGACGCGGTATACCGCAGCATGATCGCCAGCGTTGCAGGCCTGAGCACTGACCGCATCTATTTTGAGCATGACGCGCCGCGCGGGCCGGGCACTGCGAATGCGTATTTACTGCTTGATACCGGCACCCCGGCGGATTCCTTCATTGCCGCAGTTAACGATCACATTATGGTGCAGGGATACCATGGCCACGGCGACGATATGCGCTGCTTTACGATGCCGGAGACGCACCAGGATTTAACGGTAACCGTCTGGATATTCGCCACGCTCAACCTGGACGCCGACGAACTGGCCGACCTGCTGCAGGATATCGAAAACGCTGTCCGCTGCGCATTCCGTGAAAATGCGACCTATACCGTCACGAAGACGTGGCCGCACAGCCGGTTTAGTTTTTCGCGCCTGGCGGAAGAGCTGCACGAACAATTTCCCGCGCTGGAGTCGGTTAGCTTCTCACTGGACGACATTATCAGCGGGCTGTCTGTGCCCCGTCTGGCGTCCCTGAATGTGGTGCAGGGTAATGGCTAAACCTCCGATTACGTTACCTAGCTGGATGAACAAAGGCGAACCTAAAAAGCTCGCCGCTGCATGCGCAAATTTCTGGGAAGCGGCCAAAGGCTGGATTTCATTTCCCCTGAATCAGACCGACCCGGAAACCTGCACGGTACAGATCCTCAATCTGCTGGCGTATCAGCGGGATATCGATCGCTTTGAGGGGGAGCCCCTCTGGTTGTACCGGCTGCGCGTCAAACATGCCTTTGTTAATGCCCAGGACAGCGGCAGTTTTATTGGCTTCAGTCGCATTTTTGAGCGTCTGAATATTGGGGAGATGCAGCAGCTGGAGCGCCAGCCAGGAATCGACTGGGACGTGATCATCATCCGGGTCAACGATACCCAGCTGGCGGCGAATGCCACCCTGATGAATGAAATTATCAGGAAATACGGGCGTACCTGTCGCCGCTATCGCTTTGAGGTGCTGAACGTTGCGCCGATAAGTACCCGGGCGGGCTGGTTCGATAACGATCACCAGCTGTTTGTTGCAAGACCGGGCATTGATGCCGCCATTATCACCGAAAGCAGGCAGTACATCATGACTGAAGGCGGCGAGATTTTGACAGTTTAACCGGCGTGCACCGTCACTTTTGACCGTGCTGGCCATTACATCGAGCAGCGTCATTTCTGGCTGTGCTGCAGTTTAACTAAGGGGCCGATATGTCAGCCATTATCACCAGAAAATATGAGCAGTGGGCGGCAGGCCGTACGGCCCAGAATCTGCCTGCGCGCCCGGATACCTTTGTTTTTGCCTACATTCCAGGGCAAGACCCGGAAGCGGAAATCAGTCGTGATGAGCTGATGCCGTCACCGGCCAGTATTGTTTATACCGCGCCGGTAATGCAGTACGGCATGCTCAATACTGATGCCGTGGTCTTCTCCGTGGTCATGGATACGACCGTCGGCGATTTTGACTATAACTGGATCGGTCTGCTGGATCAGGCCAGTAACACCCTGTGCATGATTGTCCATACCCGGACCCAGCGAAAAATCGCGACCAGCGGCCAGGCCCAGGGCAACACCCTGACGCGTACCCTGGCGATGGAATTCAACGGCGCGGCAGGCACCACACAAATCAATGTCACCCCGCAGACGTGGCAAATCGACTATGCCGCCCGCCTGTCGGGTATCGACGAGCGCCAGCGGCTGGCTGGCATGGACATTTACGGAGCAGGCGCATTCTTTGGCGACGGCTTCCTTGTTTCCCGCGATGGTGATGCATATCAGGCCGCCGCCGGTGTCGGGTATGTGGGTGGATTGCGCGCGTCGCTGCCAGCCGACACACCGGTGGAAGTCGGCCATCACCCGACGTTTATCTGGGCAGACGCCAGCCTGCAGGGGCAGGTGACCAGCCGATGGGAAACCAAAATTCAGATCGTCGCCGCCGATACACTGCAGGACTATCTCGACCCGCAGGGATTCCCGCATTACGTGACGCAGCTGGCGCGTATCAACGAAGATGGCAGTGTTACCGATCTGCGCCCTAAAGGTTCCTCGGGTGAACAGGAGGCCGACCGCGTATTCCTGCGCAAAGACCAGAATCTGCAGGACGTCAGCAGCAAAAGCGACGCCCGCAAAAATATCGATGTTTACAGCAAAAACGAAAGCAACGCGCGTTTTGTGAACCAGGACGGTGACGATCTCAGCGGCGAGCTGGTTTCGACCACAGAAAATAACTGGCGAATGGTGAACGGTCGTTATGGTGCGTTCTGGCGTCATGACGGCAGCAACGTGCTGCTGATGCTGACCGCTATCGACGATCAGCGCGGCGCGGCTAATGCCCTGCGACCTTTCGAGGTCGATATTGCCACGGGAAAGGTGACGCTGGGTAATGGGCTGATGCTGGCCGGGGAGTGGCCGGCGCTGCAAATGTCGACCGGCACCACGTTGCATCCTGACGGCAATATCGAAGGCACCCAGTGGAATGGGTTCTTATCAAACTGGCTCAATACAGAGTTTACCAACACCAAAAACTTTGTTTATCAAAACTATCTGGCGGGGGTGCAACTGGGTGCCCGGCAGGTGCAAGAGCATATTGGCGATCTGTGGCCTACGCCCGCCGGTTGTGTCATTACCGGTATGTCGGGTGACAGTGATAATGATATCGCAACCCAATACGCCCCGATCCAGGTATTACGAAATGGCGTATGGGCCACGATTGCAGGATAAGCATATGAAATTAATCAATCTGAAGCGCTACACCCCGGATGAACCTACCCACGGCGAAGACGTGCAGTATTTTGTTGATGAAACAGGCCGGGACTGGTTTCAGTCGTTGCCTGAGTTCAAAAAAAAATATGCCCTGCTGATCGATAATGATACTGGCGTTATCCGGGGGATTGACGCCGATGTATCCCGTTTTTATCCGGTTGGGCGATCGGTAGTGGATATTGACACCATCCCTACGGGCTGCGATGCCGCAGGGGGCTGGATGTACTCAAAAGGTAAAATCGTGGTTTATGCCGCGAAAGCGCAGGAAGAGGCCAGCAGAACCAAAAAACGGCTAATGCAGGCGGCAGACGCGCGCATCGCTGTGCTGTTGGATGCGCAATTGCTCGATATGGCGACCGAAGAAGAGCTGCAGGAGCTGGAAAAATGGCGCCGGTACCGCGTGCTTTTAGCCCGTATTGATACCACGACCAGCAATATCACCTGGCCGGAGGTGCCGTAATGTGGCAGCGCGCGACGCTTGGTTTTCCCGATGACCTCGCCCCGATCAGTTGTTCATTGCTGACGGTCAACCCGTGGACATACGGCGCAGGGCAGGTAACGCCGTCCGGAAATTATCTCAGCCCAGAGAACGCCATAAAATTTATGGCCAGTAAGCTGAAAAACGCCGGTGGGGCGCCCGGCGCCGTCGGTTTTTTGATCACGGGCACACAAGGCGATCGCTTTCTGGATGACCTGACGGCTTTCGCCTCCTTACTGCCCCTGCCTGAACTGCAAAAGACCGTCCGTAAGGCAGTAGCCCAGGCCGGACTCGCGGCAACAAAAATGCAGCTTCCCGGTCTGCAGGGGATCGGGATACCTGACGCGGCCCCGTTATCACTGAATACGACGCGCGCCGCCCGAAATGCACAGCGTATCCAGGCCGCCGCACAGTCAGCAGCCGGGGGAATGTCGTTTGATGATATCGCTGCCGCACTTCAGGGGCTGGACGATGTCGCGAGCCAGGCGCAGCAGGCAGCAGAGCAGGCGTTAGAAGAACTGAAAAGCCGGCGCGTGGATGCGTGGATGTTCAACGATGAGGGGCATCCCGTCAGCCTGGCTAACAATCTGATGAACGGTATCCCGGAACCTGATGCAATATTCACCTTTGGCGCGCTGTTCGTGGGCGATGTCGGCGAATTGTTAAGGATGGTCCAGCCATGACGATCATTTTGCTGGCGCTGGATGGCGAAGCCATTCCGCTAAAATCCATCAAGGTTTCACCGAAAATGACGATCGAAACCAAAGACAAGTCGGGGCAGTCCTCCGCGACTACCCAGTCAGAGAACGGCGTGAAGGCAAAAGAGCTGAGCGTCTCCGGGCTGATCGACTTTAAGGACAAAGCGCTGCTGTCACGTATCTTTGCGCTGGCGGAAGCGAAAGGCACTGGCGGGGAGGGGCGGCGGTACCGTATCGCGAATCCCGTGGCGCAGGCCATCAATATGCGACAGGGGATGTTTACCGGCACCATAGAAGCCTCGGAGCAAACAGACAAACTCGCCTGGCTGGTCAGTTTTACGCTGACTGAGCAAATCAGCACGGCTGAAAAGGCGAAAGGGCGAAAGGCGGCCAGCGCGCCGGGAGAGACAACAAAAACGCAGAGCGCCAGCGGTACCACGGCCGCATCGGCGGACGATCCCGAAGAGCAGGAAAAAGAGCTGACCGGTTTTGAGAAAATACTCAAAAGTGTTGACGACAAACTGGGGGCGCTATGAAGCCTATAGTCACACTGAAGATTGGCGCACAGGATGCGCCGGTCTCCGCTTATGAAGTGGTCGCCGACCTCAGCGACACCGGGCGGGGCTTTATCACGGCAAAAATGGCCGGGGATACGACCGGCGCGATTGTTCGTCTGGATTTGGGGTACAACAACACATCATACCGCTGGTTTACGGGTTACGTTGAACGGGATCAGGAGGCCGATAACGGCTTTCGCCGGTTGTTCGTCCGTGAAATGACGGCCGTGTTTGAAAAGCGCTGGCCGCTGTCTCTGCAGCACCCCACTTTGCGCGACGTCGCTCGGTCGCTGGCCGGTGCCAGCGGGATCAGTTTTATCCTTCCTGATGCTGATTATGTCGACACGCCTGTCCCGCATTTTGTGCACAGCGGCACGGGCTGGCAGCTGTTGAACTCTCTGGGGCGGACATTCAGCATTGATGATTATATCTGGCAGCAGTTGCCGGATGGTTCGGTATGGCTGGGCCGCTGGCAGGATTCCCGTTTTGCAGGTCTGCCGGTCGAGATCCCGACAGAGTACGCATCCAGTACCGGGGCCGGTAACTCTGTTACGCTGCCGCTTATCCCGTCCGTTCGCCCGGGGGCGATGGTCAACGGCCAGCGGATAACCCGCGTCGCCATCAAAGACGGGGATATGACGCTGACATGGACACCGCTCGATGCCAGCGGGCAACCCAAAACAAAGCCGGCGTTTCAGCGTCAGTTAGAGCAGCTTAACCCGGAGATCGCCGCCGGCCTGCATTTGCCTAAGCTGGCCCGCGTGGAGAATTTCACGGAGTCGGCAGAGCTGGGCGATATTGCCGATCCATTCCGGCCAAAATACGCTGTCGGCGTGCAGCTGCTTGGCGGTGATGGCGAAGACAGCAAGGGAACGCCGCGCTACCCGGCGGTGCCGCTGCCGGTGACGATGGGCGGCGACGAAAGCGGCTTCATGCAATACCCGCCGCCGGGAACGCTGGTTGAGCTGGCCTTTCAGGATGGCCGCCAGGACAAGCCCTTTATTCGGCAGGTGCTGCCGGCAAACAGTAGCCTGCCGGCTATTAAGCCGGGGGAGCAGTTGCAGCAGCAGCGCGCCGGCGTTTTCCAGCGCGTGACGGTGCCGGGTGACTGGCACCGGGAAACCGACCAGACTATCCGGGAGGTCTCGGCCACACGCACGGTGGAGGCAGATAAAGAAACCCGAACGGTGATAGACAGGGAAATCACGGTACAGGCTGACGACAGCAAAACGGTAATCGGTACCGCGCGTACCACTGCCGGGGCGGTTACGCACATCGCGCGAGGCGATTACACCGTCGGCACCGGTGCCAACCTGAAGACCGCGGCGAAAGCGGCGGATGAGAAAATCGCGGGCGCCAAAACGGTAAACATCGGCGGCGCCCTGACTGAACGAATTGCAGGGATACGGCAAAGCGTATCCGCTGCCCTGCAGCTGCAGGCCGCAACGACTTCGATCGGCACGGCCGACATCAATATCCTGACGCTGCTGATTGATACCCTTGACCTGATCGATATGCTGGCGCAGCGTACGGCCGAACACACCCACAGCAATACCGGCACCCCGAGCAACTCCGGGGAGATTGCCCAGACCTCGACGACAGCCACCCAGCTGAAAGGGAAGTACAGCCCCCTCATCGGCTGACCGAAGCCGACCTCATCAGACGACGCCAGCGCCCCTATACGGGGCGCTGCTGCTTTTGCACGCCCGCACCAGGCCATAACCCGGATCGATGTAGAGCGGCCCACGGAACGCCACCACGGCCACGGTACGGAGCCGCCGCGCCACGGAAACGGCGCTACACCGCACCCGCCTACCCGTTTCGTGTTGAGAAAATTTTGCAAAGGATCTTTTCCGCAAAAGGTATCGCCAGAACGCGCCAGCACTGGGCGCGCGGCAAGGGGATGGCAATTGCACGTATTGCAATGATTTTCAACGATTTGCAAAGGTGGCAGCGCCGGGAGTGGGCACCAGAAAAGTTAACATCATGAAATAAAAGGATCTGTGATGCTTTCCGTGAGGATCTAAAGGCGCCAGCGGGTGGATGTGGTTACCCGCCTGATTTGAGGCTAACGCCAATAATGGCGGGGCTTACAGGGCGATTATGGGATGAGCCTGAGTTTTGCAATTTTCAAATGAAAGGATCATTTTGTCGGCACGTAGAAGGCGAGTTAATTAATGCCGCCGGGTATCAGATGCCCAGTTTGCGGCGCGGGCTGTACAGTGTGTGATCGACCACAATAAACCCTTTGTTTATCCACTGCGTCACCTGGGCAGGTTGCACGCCAGTCAGCCTGGCAAAGGTAGCCTGGTTCCCGTTGTAGTATTTCTTGATGTAGTCACTGAGCAGCATACGGTCGCCTCTTTGAGCCTGAATAAATATAGTAAAACACTATATGAAAAATGACATCAAGGAAGATGAGAATAAGCAGCATAGGGAAGTTAAAGAGGGCCCGTCAAAAACGGGCCGTATACTTACAGCTTTCCGTTCTCGATCTGGAAATCAACGATCTGTTTGGTCTGGTAGTCTAACGTGCAGGCATAAGTCATTGTTGTTTTGGCATTAAAGCCATTGGTGAATTTTACTTTGTCACCAATGAAGGTCATTTGGTGTTTTTTAGGGTCATGCATCTGGCGGGAGAACATCGGGGTTAGAATGCCGTCAGTCCATTCAAAGTCGTATTTTGCTGATTTTTCTACAAGGGGTTTGCATTGAATTGCCGCGTCAGCAAGGTACTTGTTATACACGCATAGAGAGTCATTCAAACTGCATTCTTTCTGCTGCGCTGTCGCTTTTGCTTCTTCTTTCCCCTTGTCGTCATCGCTGCCACCAAAGAAGAAATAGAGTGCGGCGATAATAATCACCAACCCAAAACAACCCTGAGCTGTTTCCTTTCCGACATTTCTGGCGGGTTCTTTTACGCCACAGTGTGGGCAAACCTTCGCCTTGCTGGAAACCTCTTTTTTACACTCTTTACAGTTCGTCATTGCCATGTGAAAAAAACTCCATTCATCCCAAAGGTATTATTATTCCGTTCAAATAGTAGCGGGATCCGAGCGGGGGAAGGAAGCGAAACGGGTAACAATTTTACAGATTAATCTTAGTGTCGATCAGGGACATGAAACGAAAAAGCCACAGCGAAAACTGTGGCTTCGGTATCAATGTGGTCGATATGTGGACACTATAAGAAATAAATCCTTTTATTTCATTTGATTAGATTCATAAAAAAAGCCCCGTCGGGGGCGACGGGGAAAAACTCATTGATTATGGAATGATCTGTTCTCTGGTCAGTTCGAGAACAGGGCTACTCTACGGGGGAAAAGTGCAGGCAAGATGGAGAAAACGTGGAGATTCAGGCTAAAATCCCCGGGCATTCAGGAAAGGGAGGAACAATGAAAAAGTTACTGGCTATTCTGCCACTGGTATTAGCCGGCTGTGCCCAGCCGCAGCCCACTGCGCCGACGAAAACCATCGGCATGCCCAACCCCGCGGCGGTATACTGTCAGCAATCCGGCGGCACCCGGGTGCCGGTGCAAACGCCGCAGGGCGTCAGCACCCAGTGCAAACTACCCAGCGGCGAAACCCTCGACGAGTGGGCGCTGTGGCGCCGGGATCATCCGGCTAAATCGTAACCGGCAGGGCCGCCAGCCAGGCGGCCAACACCCGGGCATGATTCTGCTCGGTGTTCTTCGCAGCGTACAGCAGCGTCAGCGGCTGGCGTTGCGCCAGCGCCGCCAGCCGCAGGCCCGTTTCGCGATGGGCGTCGAGCTCCTGACGATAGCGCTGGCTGAAGTGGGCGAAATCGATCGCCTCGCCGTGAAAGGCTTTGCGCAGCTCAGCGGAAGGCGTTAACTCCTTACACCACTCATCACAGGCCAGCGCCTCTTTTTTAATCCCCCGCGGCCAGAGACGGTCGACCAGCACCCGATAGCCGTCGCTGCTTTCCTGCGGGTCATACACCCGTTTACACTGAATCATCATCCTGCTCCTTCTGTGCCATCCAGGCGAGCAACTGCGGGATTTGCCCGTCGGAAAATACCGTGATGCCGTGGGCGCGGAGTAGGTCGGCGGCCACGCCGGCGCCCGCTTTGCGCCGTCCGCGAAAGGAACCGTCATAGACAAACTGGCTGCCGCAGGTAGGGCTGCCGTCGGTGAGTAACGCTGCCTGACAGCCCGCTTCCCGGGCGGCGCTGAGCGCCAGCCAGGCGGCCAGCTGATAATGTCCGGTGACGTCGCGGCCGTCGCTTTCCACGATCCGCGCCCGTCCGGCAAGCACATCGCCGCCCGTGCCGCCGAGGATCTCCGCCGGCAGTCGGGGCGTAGGCAGACCGGCCGCCAGCTCCGGGCAGTGGATCACCAGCCGCCCCGCCTGCTGCCAGCGGGACAGCGTCGCCGCCAGCTGTGCCTTCTCGCTACCGTTATACCGCACCTGGAATCCCATCAGGCAGGCGCTGACCAAAAGCTTATTTTTCATTCTCTCTCCCTTACGCGCTTTTTCCAGTATACCTCACCCGTCGGCCACGGCGGTGGGGTGAAAATAAGGATTGTGTTCCACAGGCGGGATCGCTATTCTGACGTGCCTTGTGCTGTCCGTCTCGTCCAGACATAAGGAACCTGCTATGAAAACTCCTTTACGCCTCGCCCTTGTCGGCGATTATCACCCCGATATTGTTGCCCATCAGGCCATTCCCCTGGCGATAGACGATGCCGCCGCCGTGCTGGAGCAGCCGGTGAAATATGACTGGCTCGCCACCCCGTCGATCGCCTCCGGCGAGGCGCTGGCGGAGTACGATGCCATCTGGGTCGTTCCCGGCAGCCCGTATCGTCACCCGGAAGGCGCGTTTACCGCGATCCGCTATGCCCGGGAAAACAGCATTCCTTTCCTCGGCACCTGCGGCGGCTTTCAGCACGCGGTGATTGAATACGCCCGCAACGTGCTCGGCTGGCAGGACGCCGGACATGCGGAAACCGACAGCGAAGGGCGGATGGTGATCGCTCCCCTCAGCTGCTCGCTGGTGGAGACCTCTGCCGTCGTCGAGCTGCGGGCGAATACGCTGATTGCCCGCGCCTATGGCCGGGAGAGCATTGAAGAGGGCTACCACTGCCGGTACGGCGTGAGCAGCGCGTTTGCGGCGGAGCTGGAGCAGGGCGATCTGCGCGTCACCGGCTGGGATGAAGAGGGTGAGATCCGCGCCGTCGAGCTGGTGACGCACCCGTTTTTTGTCGCCACCTTGTTCCAGCATGAGCGTCACGCGCTGGACGGGCGTCCCGCGCCGCTGGTGCAGGCGTTTCTCCGCGCCGCGGCACAATAATTCCACCGGCAGCGGGCG
>OHRJ01000311.1_pt1 | contig 16019 bp, 12 predicted proteins | sample 1578401 | NCBI WGS metagenome assembly OHRJ01 (sample SAMEA3879520, study PRJEB24766) | human gut metagenome | biome: human-associated habitat; feature: feces | place: USA | collected 1985/1987 | reverse complement strand
GTCTGGTCGCTATAACAGGCATCCTTTGCGCCACACTTCCCTGCATCACTGCGGGGAAGTTTTTGTTTTGTGCACCCTTTCCATGCAGTCCCCTGTTTTTTGTGCATTTTACCAAAGAGCGGTGTGAAACTGTGTGAAATCGATAACAGAGTCTTTGCAAGTTGGGTCGTTTGGTCAATAGAAAAAGCACTCACCTTCGTATATAATAAAGCTGTCAAATGAAACAGGCCCCGGAACCTCCTACCGGGCCAACAGATAAAAGAAGGAGCGTGCAACATGGATTACAAGAAAGCAGCCCAGCAGGTACTGGACAACATCGGCGGTGCTTCCAACATTGTATCGGCCGCACACTGCGCAACCCGCCTGCGCCTGGTGATTGCGGATAATTCCAAGGTGAACAAAAAAGAGCTTGAAAATGCTGAGGGCGCCAAGGGCGTATTTGAAGCCCAGGGCCAGCTGCAGATCATCTTCGGCACCGGGGTGGTCAATAAAGTCTATGCCGCCTTTATCCAGGCCGCAGGCATCAGCGAATCGAGCAAATCCGAAGCCGCCGACCTGGCGGCGAAAAAGCTGAACCCGTTCCAGCGCATCGCCCGCCTGCTGTCCAACATCTTCGTGCCGATTATTCCGGCCATCGTCGCCTCCGGCCTGCTGATGGGCCTGCTGGGGATGGTGAAAACCTACGGTTGGGTCGACCCGAGCAACGCTCTCTATATCATGCTGGATATGTGCAGTTCGGCGGCGTTTATCATTCTGCCGATCCTGATCGGCTTTACCGCCGCACGCGAATTTGGCGGTAACCCCTATCTGGGCGCGACCCTCGGCGGGATCCTCACCCATCCGGCGCTGACCAACGCCTGGGGCGTCGCCGCCGGCTTCCACACCATGAATTTCTTCGGCATCGAAGTGGCGATGATCGGCTACCAGGGCACCGTCTTCCCGGTGCTGCTGGCGGTGTGGTTTATGAGCATGGTCGAGAAGCGGCTGCGCCGCGTGATCCCTGACGCGCTGGACCTGATCCTCACTCCGTTCCTGACGGTGATTATCTCCGGCTTTATCGCCCTGCTGCTGATCGGCCCGGCCGGTCGCGCGCTCGGCGACGGCATTTCGTTTATCCTCAGCACGCTTATCAGCCATGCCGGCTGGCTGGCGGGCCTGCTGTTCGGCGGCCTCTATTCGGTGATCGTCATTACCGGTATCCATCACAGCTTCCATGCCATCGAGGCCGGACTGCTGGGCAACCCATCGATTGGCGTCAACTTCCTGCTGCCGATCTGGGCGATGGCCAACGTCGCCCAGGGCGGCGCCTGCTTTGCGGTGTGGTTTAAAACCAAAGATGCCAAAATAAAAGCCATCACCCTGCCGTCGGCGTTTTCGGCGATGCTGGGGATCACCGAGGCGGCAATCTTCGGGATTAACCTGCGCTTTGTGAAACCGTTCATCGCCGCGCTGGTGGGCGGTGCCGCCGGCGGCGCCTGGGTGGTGTCGATGCACGTCTACATGACCGCGGTGGGCCTGACGGCGATCCCGGGGATGGCTATCGTGCAGGCCAGCTCGCTGCTGAACTACATTATCGGAATGGCGATCGCCTTCGCCGTGGCCTTCGCGCTCTCTCTGACGCTGAAATACAAAACGGACGCTGAATAATGTCATTACCGTCACGCCTGCCTGCGATCCTGCAGGCCGTTATGCAGGGCCAGCCGCAGGCGCTGGCCGACAGCCATTATCCGCAATGGCATCTGGCGCCGGTCAACGGACTGCTGAACGATCCTAACGGCTTTTGCCAGGTCGCCGGGCGTTACCACCTGTTTTATCAGTGGAACCCGCTCGCCTGCGACCATACCTATAAGTGCTGGGGACACTGGAGCTCTGCCGATCTGCTGCACTGGCGGCACGAACCTATCGCCCTGATGCCGGATGAAGAGTATGACCGCAACGGCTGCTACTCTGGCAGCGCGGTCGAGTTCGAGGGTGCCCTGACTCTGTGCTACACCGGCAACGTGAAATTCCCCGACGGCGGGCGCACCGCCTGGCAATGTCTGGCGACCGAGAATGCCGATGGCACCTTCCGCAAGCTGGGGCCGGTGCTGCCGCTGCCAGAAGGCTATACCGGCCATGTGCGCGACCCTAAAGTGTGGCGGCAGGACGGGCGCTGGTACATGGTTCTTGGGGCGCAGGATGTGCAACAGCGCGGCAAAGTGCTGCTGTTTACCGCCAGCGACCTGCGGGAGTGGCGCCTGGTGGGCGAGATCGCCGGGCACGACGTGAACGGCCTGGCGAACGCCGGCTACATGTGGGAGTGCCCGGATCTCTTTCCGCTGGCGGACACCCACCTGCTGATCTGCTGCCCGCAGGGGCTGGCCCGCGAAGCGCAGCGCTTTCTCAATACCTATCCGGCGGTGTGGATGGCAGGCCGCTTCGACGCCGAACGCGGGATCTTCGACCACGGCCCGCTGCACGAGCTGGACAGCGGATTTGAGTTCTACGCGCCGCAGACCATGCAGGCCGACGATGGCCGCCGCCTGCTGGTCGGCTGGATGGGCGTCCCCGACGGGGACGAGATGCATCAGCCCACCCGCGCGCAGGGCTGGATCCATCAGATGACCTGCGTGCGTGAGCTGGAGTGGCAGGCTGGCACTCTGTATCAGCGTCCGCTGCGCGAGCTGGTCGCCCTGCGCGGGGAAGCCCAGGGCTGGTGCGGACAGACCCTGCCCCTCGCCCCGATGGAGCTGGCCTTTGACATCGCCCCCAACAGCACGCTGGGGCTGGACTTTGCCGGCGCCCTGCAGCTCACCGTCAATCGCGACGGCCTACGTCTGTCGCGCCGCGGCCTGCAGACGGCAGAGATGCATCACCGCTACTGGCGCGGCGAGGCGCGACGCCTGCGGATCTTTATCGACCGCTCCAGCGTGGAGATTTTCATCAACGATGGCGAGGGGGTGATGAGCAGCCGCTTCTTCCCGGGCTATCCGGGGCAGCTCATCTTCAGCGGTGCGACGCCGGTGGCATTCTGCCGCTGGCTGCTGCGGCCATGCATGGTAGAATAAGCGTTTTGCTTTCAGGCTCCCGGGTGCTGATGAAAACCAAACGCGTAACTATCAAAGATATCGCCGAACTGGCGGGCGTCTCCAAAGCGACCGCCAGCCTGGTACTCAACGGTCGTGGTAAAGAGCTGCGCGTGGCGCAGGAGACGCGCGAGCGCGTACTGGCGATCGCTCGCGAACAGCACTATCAGCCGAGCATTCACGCGCGCTCGCTGCGCGATAACCGCAGCCATACCATTGGTCTGGTGGTGCCGGAGATCACCAACTACGGGTTTGCCGTTTTCTCCCACGAGCTTGAGACGCTCTGCCGGGAAGCCGGCGTGCAGTTGCTTATCTCCTGCACCGACGAAAACCCAGGCCAGGAGAGCGTGGTGGTCAATAACATGATCGCCCGCCAGGTCGACGGCCTGATAGTCGCCTCTTGTATGCACAGCGATGCCGACTATCAGAAACTCAGCGAACAGCTGCCGGTGGTGCTGTTTGACCGCTCCCCCAGCGACAGCGCCCTGCCGCTGGTGATGACCGACTCGGTCACCCCAACGGCCGAGCTGATCTCCCGTATCGCGCCTCAGCATGCGGACGAGTTCTGGTTTCTCGGCGGCCAGCCGCGGCTGTCGCCGTCGCGCGACCGGCTGGCGGGGTTCACCCAGGGCCTGGCCCAGGCGGGGATCACGCTGCGCCCTGAGTGGGTGATCAACGGCAACTACCACCCCAGCTCCGGCTATGAGATGTTCGCGGCGCTCTGCGCGCGGCTGGGGCGTCCGCCGAAGGCGCTCTTCACCGCGGCCTGCGGGCTGCTCGAAGGGGTGCTGCGCTATATGAGCCAGCATCATCTGCTGGATTCCAATATTCATCTCGCCAGCTTCGACGATCACTATCTGTATGATTCGCTTTCCCTGCGCATTGATACCGTGCAGCAGGATAATCGCCAGCTAGCCTGGCACTGCTACGATCTGCTCAGCCAGCTGATCGACGGTCAGGCCCCGGAGCCGCTTCAGCGCTACCTGCCCGCCACCCTGCAAATTCGCCATCCCTGACGGCGCGGTTGGCAATTAGCGTTTTCGCCTGGCGCGCGCCGCCTGCCTCAGCGCCAGCAGCGCGCTGGCGAGCACCGCGCCAAGGCCGATCGTTACCGGCCAGCGGTAAGCCACCAGCAACGAGGGCAATCCACCATCCGGCGCCAGCATCACCAGATTCCAGCCCGCCAGCCCCGCGTTGCCGTTTAGCGCCCGGCTTAACATCCTTTGATGCGGGGCGAATGGCTGAATGGTCTGGTAATGGCTGCCGAACAGCGGGGGCTGCATCTCTCGCGGGAACTGCGCCTGCACCTGGGCCAGCACGCTGGCCGGCAGCGCGTGCGATGCCGCCAGCAGATGCCCGTCGCCATTCACCAGCAGCAGCTGATAATGCCGCTCCTGGGCGAGGCTCTGGAGAGCGGCGCGCATCGCCGCCAGCGGCCAGGCGCTTCCCGCTGCGGCGCCGGAATGTTCATCCGCCGCTCAAGGCGTTCCGCCACCCACTGCGCATCCTCCTCCAGCTGGCGGATCTGCCTCTCACGGTAAACCTCTCTGGCCGGCAAATTCATGCCCCGACCGAGCGCCAGGATCGCCAGCCCCGCGAGCAGCGTGACGATAAGGCCCCTTTTTCCCGCTAGCCAGCGCGGCGAGAATTTGCCAAAGGATGGTGTATTCATACGACTCCAGAAACCGCAGGCCACGCGTGGCCCCTGACGAATGGACAACGGAAGTGGCGAAACTGTACAGGATGCGCAGCGCGGGCAAAACAGACAGGCGGAGCCTGGCGGGGAGTATTTTGTTTATTTCTGGACAGGACGGGCGGCAACGGCATCCTTCGCCGTTGATAAGATTAGTGTTTTTTCCGGTTGCGACGCATATCGATGGTTACTGCCGCAACGATAATGATGCCTTTAATAATATCCTGCACATAGGCATCGACGCCGACAAAGGTAAAACCGCTTTTGATCAGGCCAAGGATCATCGCGCCAATCAGGGTGCCGGTAATGCGCCCCACTCCGCCCATTAAGCTGCTGCCGCCGATCACCGCGGCGGCAATCGCGTCCAGCTCGTAGGACATCCCCATACTCGACTGGCCGCTACTGACGCGCGCCGCCAGCACCACCCCCGCCAGCCCGGAGAGCGCCCCGGCGATGGTGTAGACGATCACCAGATATTTATTCACATTGATGCCGGACACTTTGGCCGAGGTCATGTTGCCGCCGATGGCATACACATATTTGCCATACCGGGTATGCTTCAGCGCAATGTGAAACACGGCGGCGATCACGAAGAAGATAATCACCGGCATCGCCCCCTGGCCTATCGCCGTAAAGCTGTCGGAGAGGAAGCTGATCGGGTTGCCCTGAGTGTAATACTGCGCCAGACCGCGCGCCGAAACCATCATCCCGAGGGTGGCGATAAACGGCGGGATACCGGTCCGCGTCACCAGGAAACCGTTGGTCAGGCCGCACAGCAGGCCGACGCCGATCCCCGCGCAAATGGGGATCACCGCCGGCAGGTTGACCAGCGCCGGGAACATTGGCGACAGGCTATCGGAGGTTTGCGCCAGGCTGGCCGCCACCACCGCCGCAAGGGCAATAACCGAGCCGGAGGAGAGGTCAATCCCGGTGGTGATGATCACCTGGGTGACGCCCACGGCGATGATGCCGATAATCGCCACCTGCAGCACAATCAGCACCAGCCGGTTGGTATTGAGCAGGAACGACTGGTCGCGAACATACCAGCCGGCGATTTCAAAGGTCAGGGCAATCACCAGCATCACCACAAAGATGCCGGTATCTTTCGGCATTTTATGCCGCAAATTAGCGAAGAAGGAGGAACCCTCGCTGGCCGGAGCCGCCGTTAATTTCATATTACTCATTCTCTGTGCCTCAATGGGATGCCAACGACAAAATGGTTTCCTGGTCGGCTTCGTCTTTTTCCAGGATGCCGGTGATACGACCTTCATGCATCACCATGACCCGATCGCTCATGCCAAGGATTTCCGGCAGTTCAGAGGAGACCATAATCACCGCCACCCCCCGATTCGCCAGTTCACTGATAAGATGATAAATCTCCGCCTTCGCCCCGACGTCGATACCGCGGGTCGGCTCATCGAGAATTAAGATTTTCGGTTGCGCTAACAGCCAGCGCGCAATCAGGACTTTTTGCTGATTCCCCCCGCTGAGGTTATTAATAATTTGATCCATCGTCGGCGTTTTAATATTGAGCCGGCGTATTTGCTCCATGCAGTCTTCGGCCATTTTCACGTGCTGGACAAAACCGCTCTTGCCGATATATTCCGGCATTTTGACGATACTCATATTTTCCAGCACCGACAGCACCAGAAACAGGCCCGACTTTTTCCGGTCTTCGGTTAATAATGCCATCCCCTTTTCAATCGCCACGGAGGGAGAATCGATGGTCACCGGCGCTCCGTCGATCAGCACTTCGCCGCTGTCGAAGCGCTCCATACCGAACAGGCTTTCCATCACCTCGCTGCGCCCGGCGCCCACCAGCCCGGCCACGCCCAGGATTTCGCCACGGCGTACGCTAAAGCTGACGTCATGGAACACGCCCTGACGCGTCAGGTTGCGCACCGTCAGCACCTCTTCGCCGATGGTGTTATTAAATTTCGGAAACAGCTGGGTTAATTCGCGGCCCACCATCTGGGTGATCAGCGACTGCCGGGTAAATTCGGTGGTGTTTTTGCTCCCTACCCAGGTGCCGTCGCGAAAGACGCTGATCTCATCGGTGATGGCAAAGATCTCATCCATTTTGTGGCTGATATAGATGATCGCTTTACCCTGGGCGCGCAGGTCGCGGATGATGGTGAACAGGTGAGCCACCTCGCCTTCGGTCAGCGCCGAGGTGGGCTCATCCATGATCACAATATCCGCGTTCCATGAAACCGCTTTGGCAATCTCCACCATCTGCTGGGCGGCGATGCTCAGGTCGCCCACCAGCCGGTCAGCGGTTAAGCGGATATTGAGCTTATCCAGCAGCGCCTGGGTCTGGCGGGTCAGCTGGCCGTGGTCGACAAAGCCGTACTTCATCGGCTCGCGCCCCAGCCAGATATTCTCCGCCACCGTCATATGCGGCACCAGATTGAGCTCCTGGTGGATCATCGAGATCCCCGAGCGCAGCGCATCCATGGTGTCGGTAAACTCCACCGGCTCCCCTTTCACGCGAATCGACCCTTTATCGGGGCGATAGATACCGATCAGGCATTTCATCAGCGTGGATTTACCGGCGCCGTTCTCGCCCATCAGGGCATGCACCGTTCCCGGACGCACGCGCAATGAGACATTATCGAGCGCCTTCACGCCGGGGAAGAACTTACTGATACCTTCGGCTTCAAGGGCAAAAGCGTTCATACATCCACCTCCGTACCACAGGTTGGCCAGGACTATTTCTGATTACGGTTGGTAAATTCAGCCATGTTCTCTTTGGTGATCAGCTGATACGGCACGTCGATGATTTTTTCCACTTTCTCGCCGTTCGCCAGCTTGATGGCCGCGTCGACTGCGCCTTCACCCTGGCCTTTCGCATCCTGGAAGATGGTGGCGATCATCTTGCCGCTCTTCAGCATCTGCAGGGCATCCGGGGTGCCATCCACGCCGGCGATGAGAATATGGTTCGGGTTTTTGCCCAGCGCCTGCAGGGCGCCGATCGCCATTTCATCGTTGTTGGAGGCGATGGCCTGGATATCCTCGCCGCTGGTCATCCAGTTGCTGACCACATCCACTGCGTCATTGCGGGTAAATTTCGCGGTCTGCTTCTGGACGATTTTGATGTTCGGGTATTTCGCTACCACCTCTTCCACCCCTTTGGTGCGGTCGCGAGTGGATTCATTCGCCAGGTCGCCGAGCAGGATCGCCACATTGCCCTTACCGTTCATCGCTTTCGCCAGCGCTTCCATCTGCAGACGGCCGGCGAGAATGGAGTCAGATCCCACATAGGCCATCTTGTCGGTCAGCTCCGCCTGCGGACGGCGGTTCACAAACACCAGCGGGATCCCGGCTTTGGTGGCCTGATCCATGATCGGTTTCACCGCGTTGGTATCCACCGGGTTGACGATAATGGCGTCCACCCCCTGGCCGATAAAGTTCTGCACCTGCTGCAGCTGCTGGGAGACATCCCCTTTCGCGTCCTCGATCTGCGATTTAACGCCATCTTTTTTCATCTCTTTTTGCATCGAGGTACGCAGGATCGTCAGGAAGTTATCGTCAAACAGCGCCATCGAGACGCCAATGGAGACATCTTTTGCCATAACCACCGCAGGCAGCATGCAGGCTAACAAAGAGGCAACAATCGTTTTCTTAATATTCATAGTTGATCCTTGATTTTGTAGGTACGCCGGTGAATGAAACAAAATGAAAAATTAATTTCAGTTACGTTGCGGCAAATGTCTGCTGGTATATCGACGACGCTGCGGCACCTCTCGCACTCCATCGTGATCTAAATCACAAATAACGGCTGTTTTATCATCACTATTTTGAAACATCAGTCCATTTACGCCGCAACCTGGATTTCAGACCATTTATTTCATTAACAAGACATTTGAAACTTTTATAAGTAAATAACTGAAATGAAAATTTTAAAACTATGCAGTAACAGAATTTTGACAGACATCTAACATTGCCGCATAAATGAGCGAAAAATGAGAAGCAGACAACGCTTTGAAGCGATCCCTCCTGGCGGGGTTGGCATTTACCCGCCGGGGAAATCCGTGTTGTCAGGAAGGGAGGCGCCGTACGCCTTAGTCCACGTTCTCGGCGCTGTAGAGGATAAAGTCGACTTTACCGTCGGCATAGGTTTGCGGCTGGTAGCCGGACTCCAGATGGCGCAGCATCAGGTCGATCGCCAGCTGGGCGTGCTGGCGGGTGTTCTGATCGAGCGTTAACGCCAGGCTGCCCTTCGCCAGCTGCTGCCGGGTGGTGTTGTAACGCTCATGGGTGATCCAGCAGACGTCGCCTTCGCGGCGGTGGCGGGCCAGCGCCTCGGCAATCTGGGTATTGCCAAGCCCGGTGTTATAGATCCCAACAATATTCCGGCTGCGGCACAGGGCTTGCTCCACCAGGCGGGTGATCTGCTCCCGCCGCTCCTCGCCCGCCAGCACGTCGCTGAGCTGCAGGTGGGGAAAGCGCTGGCTCAGCACCTCGCGGAACCCCTGAATGCGCAGGCGATGCGCGCTGTAATCTTGCCGGCCGCTGACCATCAGCACCTCGCCGGGCCGCGGCGTCATTCTCCCCAGCATTAACCCCGCCGTGCGGCCAGCCTGCAGCTGATTGATCCCCACGTGGCAGAGTCGGTCGGCGCCGGGCAGGTCCGTCGCCAGGGTGATCGCCGGGACGCCAGCCTCCCGGCAGCGGCGCAGCGCGTCGTGCACCGCGGGATGGTCATTGCCGAAGACGATGATCCCCTGACGCTGCTGGCAACTACGCGCAATGCGCCGGGCCAGCGTCGTCGGCTGCGACTCCGGGACAAAGGTGCGGTGCAAGGTCAGACGGCGATAGCCGAGGCTATCCGCCACGGCGGCAAAATCCTGCGCCAGCTGCGGAAAGAAAAACGAGTCATTGCTGCTGAGAAAGACCTCAATCTGCCAGGGAAAGCGGTGCTCCTCCGGCAGGATCCGCTTCAGCCCCGCCTCGCGCGCCGCCTGCAGCACTTTGCGCGTGGTCTGCGGCGATACGCCGCCGCGCTCGTTCAGCACCCGGTCAACGGTGGCTACGCCGACGCCAATCTGTCTGGCCAGCATCGCCAGTGAAATATTTTTCATCGCCCCTCTCTTCATGATGGAAATCCATCAAAACGGCAGTGTCAGTGAGTTTAGCAAACCGATTATGGTGGCAGCGTCCCCTCGCCATTCTGGAGAAAAAAATGATCTGCAAACGTTTTGCCCTGGTAGGCAGTGGTTTTATCGGTCAGGTTCATGCCGCCAGTCTTGCTCGTCATGAAGGAAGTGCGCTGACGATGGTGGCCGATGCCGCCCCGGAGCGCGCCCAGGCGCTGGCCGCCCGCTATGGCGCCCGGGCGGTGACCGTGAGCGAGGCGATCCATAGCGACGCCATCGACGCGGTGCTGATCGCCAGTTCAACCCCGTCGCATGCCGAACTGCTGGAAGCCGCCGCCCGGGCGGGCAAGGCAGTCTATTGCGAAAAACCGATCGACCTCTCCCTGGCGCGCGCCCGTGAGGTGGTGGAGCGGGTGCTCCCCCTGAACGTGCCGGTCACTGTCGGCTTTAACCGGCGCTTCGATAGCAGCCATCAGCAGCTCCGCCGCCAGCTGGAGCAAGGACTGATCGGCCGGGTCGAGCTGGTGCAGATGGTCTGCCGCGCCTCCAGCATGCCGCCGCTCGACTATCTGCGCAGCTCCGGCGGCCAGATGCGCGATCAGGCGATCCACTTCTTCGATCTCCTGCGCTTTCTCACTGGCGATGAAGTGCGCACCGTAGCAGCGATGGGCGCGGCGCTGGCCCTGCCGGACATTGCCGAATTTGGCGATGTCGACACCTCCATCCTGATGATGCAGATGCGCGGCGGCGCGCTGGCGCAGCTGGACAATACCCGCCGCACCGGCCACGGGTACGATGAACGGATCACCCTGCTGGGCGCCGAAGGCGCGCTGGAGTCCGGTAGCCAGTCGCCGGCGGGCCCTACCCTGTGGCGCGGCAATCAGCGCATTGAGCCGGGCCTATGGCCAGACTGGTTCAGCCGGGTACAGGGATCTTATTACCAGCATCTTGACGCCTTTATTCGCTCCCTGAATGGTGAAACCGTCGCCGACCTGCCCGGCCTGCTGGACGGCCTGCAGGCGCAGGCCATTGCCGAAGCGGCGGTTCAGTCCCTGCAGTATGGTCAGTTTGTCGCCGTCGACGACTGTCGCTGAGCGGGTGCGAGGCAACCGCTATCAGGCGCTGTACCTGCCTTTATGCCGGGCGGCGGCGATGCCTTGCCCGGCCTACATAACACAGACATTAATACACCGTAATATCAATGGGTTGCATAGATATCCCAGGCCCGCGCAAGCGCAGCGCCGCCGGGCAAGAACAGCGGGCGCGGAGCCGTTTTATGCCGGGCGGCGGCAACGCCTTGCCCGGCCTACATAACACAGGCATTAATCTGATTTAATATCAAACGGTTGCAGTAAAATCGTAGGCCCGTGCAAGCGCAGCGCCGCCGGGCAAGAACAGCCGACGCGGAGCCGTTTTATGCCGGGCGGCGGCGATGCCTTGCCCGGCCTACAGAAGACAGGCATTAATACACCGTAATATCAAACGGTTGCATAGATATCCCAGGCCCGTGCAAGCACAGCGCCGCCGGGCAACAGACATCAGGCATCGTACGCGTCCTTTTGCCGGGCAATGGCAGATACGCTCGCGCTATCTGCAAACCAATGCCCGGCCGGCTCCTTAGCGTTCTTCGTTAAACACCGCGCCCACCTGGCGCCGCACCTCATCCATCACCTGCAGATTCTGCAGCACCCGACTGAGCGGCCGCAGCGGCGAGTCCTGCAACCCCTGCCCGATGCACCAGGCAAAATGCTCCGCCTGCCAGAACAGCTGGTCGTAGCGATTGCGCGGCTCTTCCCAGCGCAGCACCTGCCCGCCCTGGCTGGCGGCGAGCGTGAAGCCGCCGGGGGCGTAAAACTGGCCGTCGATCGTCAGGGTCGCCTGGCGTCCGGCCACCACCGCCCCGCCCGGCGTGTTGCTGAACAAAGTGGTGTTTAACAACCCCTGCATCCCGTTCTGCCAGCTAAACAGCATCGACGTCTGACCGTTAAGCCCCTCCGCCGTGGCGCTGCCGCGGGCGACAATCTCCTGCGGCATGCCGCCCACCATCAGCGCAAACGAGGTCACATAACTGCCGAGGTCCATCATCGGCCCGCCGGCAAGATCGGCATTGAAGATGCGGTGGTCGCGGGTGAAATACTCGCCGTGATCGGCCAGCAGGGTATGCAGGTCGCCTAGCGCCCCATCCTCCAGCAACTGGCGGATCACATCATATTTCGGCGCGTAATCGCACCACATTGCCTCCAGCGCCAGCTTCCCCTGGCGGGCGGCTTCGGCCTGCAGCTCACGTCCTTCGCCGAGGTTGAGGGCGAAGGGTTTCTCTATCAGCACATGTTTGCCCGCCTTCAGCGCCTGCATGCCGTCGGGAAAGTGATGGTTGTGCGGCGTCGCAATATACACCGCATCAATATCCGGACGCGCCAGCATCTCCTCCACCTGGCCGTAAGCCTGGGGGATCCCCCATTCCGCGGCCACCCGGTCGGCCTTCGCCTGGCTGCGGGAAACCACCGCCACCACCTGCTGCCGGCTGTAGGTTTTCAATGAGTGCACAAAGCGCTCGGCGATCCAGCCAGGACCGATAATGCCCCAGCGCAGGATGGGAATGCTCTGCGCCGCCGGGCGGCGCGGGGTTGGTAAGTGTGACGGAAACATAGCGGCTCCTTAGTCTTTAACCACGTTCACCCAGCGACGGCTGGCCATCGAGGCTTCAATCGCCGACAGCACGCGCTGATTCTGCAAACCAAATTCAAAGTTGGGATAGCAGTCGCCCTCCCCGCAAATCCCCTGCACCAGGTCATGCACTTCGATCACCTTGACGTCAAAATAGCCCAGCCCGCCGCCGCCAAAATCGAAGCCGAAGAAGCCGGCATAGGCCGGGATCTGGCTCCCGGCATACAGCGTCTTAAAGCCGCGGTCATGTTTATCATCGTTGAAGCGATAGACCTGCAGCTCGTTAAAGCGCTCCCCGTCCATATACAGCGTGCCTTCGGTGCCGGAGACCTCCCAGAACACGCCGAAGATCCGCCCGGCGGCGATGCGCGAGGCCTCAATCACCCCCGCGGCGCCGCTGTCGAAATTGACCAGGCACTGAACCTGATCGTCATTTTCCACTTCCCGCCACTCGGCATCGGCCGCGACCCGGCTGGCATACCCGGCATCGGTCTGCGGCACCGGACGCTGGCGCAGGCAGGTTTGCGCGCTGGCGGTCACTTCACGGATCCCGCCCAGCAAAAACTGGGCGACGGACAGGGTATGGGCGCCGAGGTCGCCAAGCGCCCCGCTGCCGCCGAGGGTTTTCGAGCAGCGCCAGGACCAGGGCAGGTTCGGGTCGTTATAAAACCCCTGATCAAAGGTGCCGCGAAAGCGCACCGGTTCGCCAATATCGCCCCGGGCGATAATCTGCTTTGCCAGCAGCGCCGCCGGCGTTTTGATGTTGTTAAAGGCCACCATGGTCTTCACCCCCGCGCGCCGTGCCGCCTGCGCCATCTCCTGCGCCTGCTGCTCATTGACCGCCAGCGGCTTCTCGCAATAGACATGTTTACCCGCCGCGATCGCCGCCATCGCCATTGTGTAGTGCAGATGGTTCGGCGAGGTGATATCCACCACATCAACCTGCGGATCGTTTACCAGCTCGCGCCAGTCGCCGTAGGCCTTTTCCGCCCCCAGTTTCGCCGCGTGGCGTTCGGCCATCGCCTGATCCTGATCCGCCAGCGCGTAGAGATGCGGGCGCTTGGGCAGATCGGGATAGAACATCGCCGCGCGACGGTAAGCGTCAGCGTGTGCCTGCCCCATAAAACCTGAGCCGATAAGGCCAATATTTAACCGCGCGCTCATGATGCGTACTCCTCTGACGATGAAGGGGAAGATAAATGGTGCGCCAGCCAGGCATAGGCGCGGCTGGCGGTGGCCAGCGGCGGCGCCATCGCCGGGTCCTGCTCGGCTTCGATAATCAGCCAGCCGCGGTAGTCGCTGTCCCGGACAAAGTCGAGGATCGGCGCATAGTCGATGCAGCCGTCGCCTGGGATGGTAAACAGCCCGGCGCGCACCGCCTCGTTAAAGCTCAGGTTTTCCCGATACAGACGCCCCAGCACCTGCGGACGCACGTCTTTCAGATGCAGATGGCGGATACGGTGGCCATATTTGTGCAATACGCGCGGGATCTCGACCCCGGCGACAAAGGCGTGCCCGGTATCAAACGCCAGCCCGACGTTGTCATGGGTGTGAGACAGAAACCGCTCCAGCTCGTCATCGTGCTCCACCAGCATCATCAGATGATGGTGATAGGCCAGCTGGAGGTCATAGTCGCGCAGCAGCAGGTCAGCAAAGGTATTCAGCTTGTGGCAATACGCCGCAAGGCTGACGCGGCTTAACGGCGGCGAGAGCGAAATAGGCTCATCAAGCGGGGTTTCACCTGGCAGTTGCCCGCATTCGCCGTAAACCATCACCTTCGCGCCGAGCTGCCGGAGGAGCTGGGCGTGCTCCCGCACCGCCTCCAGCTCCGCTTCCACGCTGCGGTCGGCCAGCATGCCGCTGTACCAGCCGGACGCCAGGCGCAGGTCAGCCGCCGCCAGCAGCGGGCCCAGGGTTGATGCCTGGCGGGGAAATTTCCGTCCTAACTCAATGCCCTGATAGCCCGCCTCCCGCGCCTCGCGCAGGCAGGTATCCAGGGGAATATCACCGCCTAAATCCTCGAGTACATCGTTGGTCCAGCACAGGGGGCTCACGCCCCACCGCAGTTGCTCTGTCGCCATCTTGTTCTCCTTTCCACCCTGTGGTCTTGTCTGGCGTCACTATAAGCAGGTGACGACCGACGATGAAAACGGAGAAATGATGGAAATCCATCATTGCGCTGGCGGTATATTCGCTATTTCAGGTAACCCTGAAAAATAAATGGAAATAATGCTTGCCGCCGGCTTATTTTGCGGATAAAAATTACTGGCTTAATAACCCGCTTCAGAGGTTATCCCTTTCATTCGAAATATGATGATAGCAATATGAAAAAAACTCAACACCGCACCAGCGCGGGCTTTTGCCGTGCGCCAAGGACAGGCCTGCTATTATTTGCCTGAATGACACATAGCCGCTTTTAAAACATCAAATAATTAACATTCTCTCTGCAATAATATGACAAGCTGTGGGAAGGTTGGCTTGCGAAATAAGCATGAAACTTTGATGCTTTACTAATAAATAACTCCAGAGCCTCTTGCTAATTACTTATCAGGACTGGTTGGGTTATTTTATTCTGACGCCAACGGGAGAATACACCAACGTGTATCCCTCTCTCTGGCCCGGCACGCCGCTATCGCGATGAGAAACAATAAGATGAATAAGACCTGGCTTTTCACCACCCTCACCCTGGCGCTGGTCGCCGCCGCGCCGGCCCACGCCATTAGCGCGAAATACCGGGAACAGCTTGAACGTTCCGGCTGCACGCAGATGACCGACGGGATCACCTGCGATATTCATAAAACCAAAGCCGAGAATGCCGCCGCCGCGCAGCAGGCCGACAGCGGCTTCGGCCCCTGGGTGGGCACCTGGTATGTTTATACGGAGTATGGCGATAAAATTGATGAGATTACCGTCACCGCTAAAACGGTGAAAACCCGCGGCCATCTGGTCGAGGAGGCGAAAGCCAGCCAGGGTAAACTGACCTTCCGGGTGAAAAGCTCAGCCTTTACGCTGAACGACGCCTTTAACGGCGTATGGGCAAACGGCAGCCAGCGCGGCTCCCTGCAAAAAGTCCTGTAATAACATCGCTCTGCCGACAGGCCGGGGATAATGCAGGGAGAACCTCCCGGCGCAGGCCGGGAGGGAGTGCAACGGATTACTTCTGCGGACGCATGGCCGGGAAGAGGATCACGTCGCGGATGGTATGGCTGTTGGTAAACAGCATCACCATGCGGTCGATACCGATACCCAGACCGGCGGTCGGCGGTAGGCCGTACTCGAGGGCGGTCACGTAGTCTTCGTCGTAGAACATCGCTTCGTCATCGCCCGCCGCTTTGGCGTTCACCTGATCCTGGAAGCGCTGCGCCTGGTCTTCGGCATCGTTCAGCTCGCTGAAACCGTTACCGATTTCGCGGCCGCCGATGAAGAATTCAAAGCGGTCAGTGATTTCCGGGTTGACGTCGTTACGGCGCGCCAGCGGAGAAACTTCCGCCGGGT
>OHRJ01000301.1_pt1 | contig 16402 bp, 10 predicted proteins | sample 1578401 | NCBI WGS metagenome assembly OHRJ01 (sample SAMEA3879520, study PRJEB24766) | human gut metagenome | biome: human-associated habitat; feature: feces | place: USA | collected 1985/1987 | reverse complement strand
GGGTCGGCGCGGTCAGGGTGATGTTGGCCCGGAATCGCCAGCCGAGGTATACCCGCAGCAGGATGAGAAAGTCCCGAAACAGCGGGCCGTCAGGCTTCCAGCCCTGCGCCTCCGCGGGATTGTCGGTGGTAAGGGCGACGAGGAGCTGGCTGCTGGCATCCATCGCTTCGTCACCCAGCGGCGTATTGCCGTCCAGGAAGAAGTCGTCATCGCCGTAAAACCCCAGCGGCTGGCTGATCGCCACCGGACGCAGGCTGTACGGGCTCACCCTGACGGTGGTCTCCGGGGCCAGCAGGGTGACCAGCGCCTGGATCCCCTGCTGGGTTTTGCCCGGCTGACGCAGCACGCCGGTGAGCGCCAGAAAGCGCGACGCCGGCGAGGCGATATGCTGCGTCGTGCCGGGGATGCCTAGCCCCGCCAGGCCCAGTAGCGACTGCGAGAGACGATCGGTGCCGCCGGGCTCAAAGGTGGCGGGCCAGGAGTATTTCCGCCAGATGCGGTAAAACTGCGTCATGATCCGGTGGCTGAAGATATCCAGTAAGCCCTGCAGCGCTTCATGCCCTTCCCTGTGTTGGGCGATATCATCGAGATATGCCGTCGGGAGCGGCGAATCGACACCGTACAACCCCATAAAGGTGGTGCGAATGACCGGCGGCCTGCTGTCATCGGCCTCATCGTATTCCACGGCTTTCAGTTCGCTGGCGGGAAATCCCATTCCCGGATGCGGGTAAAAACGCACCGGATCGTCAGCCGGATGGCTGGTTCCCCCCATCAGCGGTTGGCCGGGACGCCGTTTTTCCAGAAGCTGGCAGAAGCGGTAAAAATTGATCCGCGGCAGGTCGGCCTCCAGTCGCGGGGTCAGCCGGGAATGCGGCGGCTGTGCTTCTCTTCCCATTCCAGTCGTTCTCCGGTTGGTTGCAGAATGATAATCAGGCGGTTGAACAAGTAGATGTCGGTGTAGAGCGCGAAGAAGCGGCTAAGCATCTCGCCAAACAGGCATATATCGCCTCGTCCGGCAAAGCCGTGACTGTCGAGGGTGACTTCAATCTGTACGCCGCGCACCAGATGGCCCTGTGCAAAGCGCTCTGTTGCGCGGTGCTTCACGTCGAGGATGGCTTCCAGACGCCGACGATTCATCTCGCTGTCGGTCCATTCATACAGCGCCAGGGTGCCGCGCAGGACCTCCGCGTTATCCATCAGGGAAAGAAAACTGCTGCCCAGATGGCTCAGCACCCGCCAGTGAAAACGGTCCTGGGCGGGGGGATAGCACGGCAGCGTCGGCGCGCAGAGGTTACGCACTGCAATACTGGCGGAAGTGGTTTTCATCACCGTATCGAGCACGGTGCTCTGCAGCGCGCGACGCGGCAGCTGGCCGTTGGTTCCGGTGAGGGTCAGCGACAGGCTTTCATCTTCCGGTACGGTATGATTATCAAAGGCTTCTCCGCCGACGATAAGCCAGGTGTTGTACAGCCCGAAGGGGCCACGGCGCACCCGGGTATGATAGTAATAGTCCGCCGCGTCATGACGCATCATGCCGCCTTTGTGGCGAAAACTTGAGAACGGCGCGTAAACCTGCTGGTGTGAGGAGATCACGGAATCGACGGTGTAAATTTCGGTGTGGCCGTCCTGCACGCGCATCGGGCGCAGCGGGTATTCGGTCTGCAGGGAATTGATGGTCAGCGGATCGGACTCCAGCGGAAACAGGTTGATCACTGGCACGCAGTGCAGGCGCAGCTGCTTTTCGCTGAAGCGGAAGTCATGTTCCCAGCGTTCCGCCAGCACGACGTCGATTTCAAACCACGCCAGTCCGGCCGGAAAAGCCACCGTCTCCAGCCCGCGCAGATCGATGAACATGAACTTTTCGCGGAAGGTAAAATACTCCAGCAGCAGCTGGTAACCGCGAAAACTGCGGCCATCTTCAGGCCAGAGGCCGTCATCCTCGCCAAATCCCAGCGCGCTGAAATACCCGTCCAGCGGCCTTCTGTCCACCTCATCGGGCATGCGCAGCCACATCCGGGCCACATTGAGGGTAAAGGCCTCGTGCATGGCGCAGGCCAGCGGCGCATCGGCGTTGCAGTACAGCGGGATATGACTGAGATCGACTCGGCGCCAGTCCGTCAGCTGGCTGCAGGTAAAGCGCAGCGTGATCACCGACCGGCCATCCGTATCGGTGGCCAGCTGGACGCGTTCCAGGGATAACGGCTGCAGAGCGATCGCTTTGGTGGTGGTGTACCGGCAGCGCGTGCCCTTTTCACCGATCGGCCGGGAAAGCACTTCAAAGCCTTTGGCCATCGTCATCGGCTCTTTCATTTCCGGCCAGTCGGGGGTGAACTCCACGACCGACATCGAGGGAATGGTACGTAAATAATGTGGCCACAGCAGACTGACCACGCCTTCGGTCAGCTCAGGCAGATCGTCATCGAGTTTCTCGCGCATGCGGCCCATCAGGAAGGCAAAACCTTCAAACAGACGCTCGACAAAGGGGTCGCGAGCGCCCGCTTTGTCGAGATTGAGCATTGCCGCCTGCTCAGGATGAGCGCGGGCAAACTCTTCACCCGCTTCCAGCAGGTAGCGCATTTCAGCGTCGTAATAACGCAGGGTTAAATCGTCCATAAATCACCAGAATGAGTAATAGCTTTCAGATATGCAGAGAACCGCAGGTGTAGGGAGTGCAATGTGAATGATGCGTGAATTATGCGCACAGCACCGCGGCGCGAGCAGGATCCAGAGCGATGAGCCCGGCAAGCAATGACTCCATTTCTGGCAGCAAGCGATTTTTTTCTGCCTCACTGCGCCCGGCCTTGCCTCTGAGCAGCCGGAGTCGGCGGGCTTTGACCTCAAAGATAAGCTCCGGCTTCCATTGTTCGAGCGTCATTTCCCGGGCGCGGCTGTCGAGTTCCGCCAGCAGATGCAGCGCCATTTCATTTTTTCCGTACTGCTCGCTGACCCGCGCCATCAGTAAGCGCATCAGCCACCGATTGCGGCTGGTGGTATAGCCCGGCTGCGCCTGTAACCAGTTCAGCGCCGACTCAATACCTTCATCGTCCGCGCGGGTGAGCACTTCTGGCTCCAGCGACAGCACCTCATCAGCGGTGGTCGCCGCCATTACCGGCTCATCTTGCCATCCGGCCATCTCATCCAGGACACGTTCGTTAAGCCAGTTGAGCGTCACTTCATCGGCGAATGGCGTACCATCGTTAAACGCCAGGGTTTCCAGCCCCGGCAGACGAGCCAATAGCCCTTTCATATCTCGGCACAGGATATCGGCCCGTACACTGTCAGCATCCAGTTTCAGCAGCGCCTGCCAGGCGTACCACTGCACATCCAGCCACAGATGGTTGACGCCTTGCGCCAACAGCGTGTCCGTATGCTCCAGCAGTTCCGACCAGCTTTTCTGTAAATACAACCGCTTAAGATGGGCTTTACTCTCAGGCTTGGGAGGCAATAGCCGTGTCCGGCCGGAGGCATCCAGCGGCGGTAACTCCGTTAACGTATCCCAACGCACACTCTTCATCAGATGATGACCTGCCAGCCATCCGCCGGGACACTCGCGCAGATATTTCGCCAGCACCTTAGCCTGATCGAGCAAATCACGACCTGACGTGACGGTATGCATTACCGGTGCGGTGTCCGTATGTTGGGGTAGCAGATCGTGTTCTTCGCGGCTGGTCTGCGGCACCAGACTGTGGGCTCCGCCGCTTTGTACCAGGCGGTTCTCCAGTATCTGATATAGCCCGGAAAGATCGGGGCGAGATGCTTCAGCCAAGCCGGAAAAAGTGGCTTCCGCCAGCAATAACGCCCCGATAATGACCTGCATAGTGGTCATGTCGACTTCCGGATAAAGAGACAGACTGTCCGACATCCGGCGACTGCCAAGCCATTCCAGCGCTGATTTACAGCTACGTTCACGCTGGGGATGGAGCATAGCCCCAAACCGCTCAAGCATTGCCGCCAGCAGCGTAACGCCCTCCGCCATACCGGTTTCGCCATCCCGCTGCAGACGCGCCCACACGTAAAAGGTGATCACGCGCAGATCCTTGCAGGTCTGAGTCAGCAGTTTTTCTGCCAGCTGGCAAATCAGTTCGGTATCGACACCGGAGATCTTATTGACCTCCTCGCGGATACGCTGAAAATCATCGTCATAGCCCGGATCGTCCCCGGTTGGTTGGGCGTCACTGACTGGCGCAAGCCAGGACTGCCACTGCGCCTGGCGTGACCGGGCCTGCTGGCGCAGTGCGCTTTCATCCAACTGACTGGCGGCAACCAAATTTTGTAAAATGCTCATTATTCCATCTCATCCATGTCACTATTCCCTACCCCCGTCGTCAGAGCCTGTGCGCTCTCAGCCGCATCGACAGTGAAAATCTGATCCGGCAGGGTCAATCCGCGCAGCGCCAGAAGCGCCAGCGGGCCGCTCCCAAGCTGGGAGCGCAATACCCACTGCAGGGTGCGGCCATCCGGAGCGGAGAAGCTCATCATCCACTGGCTGCGATCCAGCGGATGGCGTTTACCCTGCTCCAGCCAGCGAATAAAGCCCCAGGTACCGCTGTAGTCACCGAACAGACGCGTGCCCGCATTGACGGTGGTCCAGGTCAGCAGAGTGCCGGGTTTATACGTCTCCCCCGGCCAGCGGAAAGTCTGCCAGTCGGCCATCTGATTGAAATAGCGCAGCTTTTGGCCGTCTATCGTCAGCAGTGTCTCGACAACCTCCGGGGCAGGCCTGGCCTGTAACTCAAAGCTGATCCCCTGGCTGCCGTCGGTGAAAAGAATGTCGGACAGCTGGCTTAGCTGGTCGATCGCGCGCAGAAAGGCCGGATTAAAGACCAGGCCGTGACTGTTGACCTTATCCGGCACCCACTGACTACCTTCTTTATGCAGGACACCGTTCAGCTCCGTCGTGAGAAAACGTTCGATTCGCCCGCTGTCTTTGCGCACAAACTCAGCCAGCATCGGCAGGGAGGCGTCGCTTTTGCTGGCGGCAAACGGAAAGCGTCCGTCAAAGGCGGTGTGCCAGTTGGCGACCACCGATCGGCGCCATTTGTCATTCAGACTGGCCGCCGACGGCAGAAGCACGGTTTCCCATGCCTGGGTCAGCGGCTGCACAAACAGAGTGTTGCCGAAGCCACTCCACTCTTCGCCAAGGCTTGCCGAAATCAGGCTACCGTACTGTTGCGTGTCGGTCAGGTCGACGCTTTTTCCCTGGAAGACGGTCTGCGCCAGGACCTGCATCATTTCCTGCGGATCGGAGGCATTCGCAACCTGCTGCAGGCGCAGGCGCACGCGGGTGATACGGGTCAGATAGGTTTGCAGGCTCAGGGTGCTATCGGCCGACATGACGTTGCTGCCCGTGTTTTTCCCCATCAGCTGGAGCAGTGGGCCGAACGTGTCATCCAGAGGCCCCTGCGGGCCGGCGGCCGACTGGTCGATGACCGGCTTGTCTTTCCCGCCCACCAGATCTTTGGCCGATTTAATAAGGCTGTCAGACAGCCCCTCCCTTTGTTGCCCCGCCTGCCCCTGCCAGGCAAGGGTATTCATCAGGGCAATCAGCGGCGACTGGCGGACATCGCTAATCAGCGTGAGCTGGTCGGTAACATCGGCGATATTGGTCGCCGGATTAAGTCGCAGACTGTTGAGAAAATTCAGCCAGCTGCCGGCGAAATCGGTGAAGTAGCGTCGGGTCAGACGCGCTTTCAGCGCCTCCGGCGACAGGTCTGTCGACACCGTTTTGCGCGAATCGCTCAGCACCCAGTCGATTTCCTCCCGGCGCGAGCTGGCTGCCTTATCAATGGCCTGCTGAATGCCGCCTTCCCATGCCTGGCGGGTAAACATCCCCGGGACCACTTCATCGGTGGTAAACAGGCGGCGCGCGTCGGTGCCACTAGTCATGTCTTCCAGCGACACATCGGCAAAATTACGACGCACGGATTTGAGCATGTTCTCATATAAGGTGCTTTCGGCATTGCGGCGACCTAGCTGCTGCAACAGAACCTGACGGCTCTGACTCACCCGTTGCGCATCCGGGATGATCTTCCACTCTGGCCGCTCGGGCAGCAGGGAGAGATAAAAGGCCCACAAATCCGGCGCCAGACTTTGCCACAGACCGGTCGAGATCCCCATTCGCGTCGGCTGGACCGTTTTCATGGTCTGCGCGAAAAATGCGCCATCGGCTTTATCCGGACGAGCCATCATCAGCCAGGCTTTCAGCTGGTCATAGCCCGGTTTCGCCAGCCTGGCTCGTTGGTCGCTATTGGGGGCGGAGTTGACCAGCGCGCTGAGCGCCTGCTGCAACGCGGCATTGGCCGGGTCACGTATCAGGCGATGATTCGCCACACCGTACCAGGGCAGGACGGCGTTTAATAGTTGCTGATGATGGTCCAGACCAAAGCGCCGATACCAGGGCGCTCCCTTCTGCCCATCGTGCACGAGACGGCCGGCCTCATTGCGCAGGGCATGGAGGGCCGTCAGTTGATAGTCAGAAACGGAGGGGTGGGCCACCAGGTCGCGGGCTTTTCCCGCTACCGAAGCAATCTGACTGTAATTGAGGGCAAAGGAGAGCAGCAATCCCGCCGCCCACAGGCCGAGGATCGCCAGCAGACCGCACGCCAGGCCCCGCTCCCACGCCATTCCCACGTGATGCCCGCGTAAACGGCGGCAGTCATCGACAATCCCCTGCCAGGTCGCGGGCAGCGTCAGGAGATGAGGCTGGCTCGCAGGCGAGGTATCAGCTTCCTGATACGGATCCACGGCAGGCTAAACATCAGGCCTCGCAGCGCAAGCCGCTGCCGCGAGGCGGTCAGCCACGGCGCCAGCTGCCGGCGCCATTGTGCGATCTCCCCGTCGATAAGCTGCTGCCCCAGACGCAGCAGGAAGTCGTGGCGGGTATCTGCTGCGATCTGGTGCATCCCCTGCTCCCGTAGCGTGGGCAACATCTGCGCAAGCTGACGGGCGACATCGTCCTCGGTAGCGCGTAACGGGAAGCTAACCCCTACCGCCTGCACCGCGCGGTCAGCCTGCGGCCACTCACTATCGCATAGTTTCCACAACCAGACCGGGGCGGCATAGCCCAGCAGTTCGCTGATTTTTTCCAGCCCGCGCAGGTCGCTCTCGCTTATCTGCGGCGTCAGGGTCAGAGACGACGGCATCACCCGCACAATCCCGTCCAGAGGACGGCCACGGCGCAGCTTGCGCAGCGCGGCGTATTTTTCTTGGTCGGGCTCTGTGATCAGGTTACCGCCGTAAATCAGCACGGTGCGGTTGCCTTCAAGCCAGTGCTGCTGACGCAGGCCAGGCGCCAGTTGTTCGATTGCCGCCTCGTCGCCGGTGACTAAAAGCAGGCGGACTTTGCGCCGCCAGCGCAGGCGGTAACGTGCGTGAAGGTGCTTTTTCAGCGGGGCATAAAGGGCTTCGCCCCCGGCAGGCCTGGTGGGTTGCCACACAGGCGCTGCTGAAGGCTTAACCTTATCTTTTATCAGCAGTCGAAAGGCCATAAACCCCAGTACCAGCAGGCTGAGTGCCATCCCCCAGATAATAAAGCCCGTGGCGATAAGCGGGCGCAGCGTTTCCCACTGCGTGGCACGATCCATCGCCCACAGCCACCATGCCAGCCCGCCCAGGAGCACCAGAAGCGTGACCGCAGCAATACAGACGATAACCGTAGCCGCCACAGAGATAGCGGCAGGTTTATTGACGTTGTCCATCAGGTTTTACAATTCCAATTGCGAGGGTATTCAAGGGATCGCGGGCTAGCCAGCCACACGGTTGTTGGTAGTGCGCGGCGTAGATCGCCGCCAGCGACAGAACGGTCAAGCCTTCCATCTCGCCGATGTCTCCCCAACAGGCATCTTGGCGATACAGGTTAATATCCCATCCGCTGTGCGCCAGCGCTTCCAGTCCCGGCTGAAAAAACAGCGCACAGGCTTCCGGGGGGCCGCTCAGTTCGTTCTGCTCCAGCACACGAGCGGCTACAGCAGTCAGGGCCTCCCCTTTTTCTGCGCAATAGGTTTCCCCCCTGGTCAGGTGCACCGGACCGTCCCGTCCGGCGAGCCACAGTACCGCAGACTCTCCGGCGGGTTGCACGGCCCCCGGCTGGGCGACAACCACCTGACATCCGGCGATAAGCACAGTGTCATGGGGGTCAGCTTCCGCCAGAGCGTGTGCTATCTCCGCGAGGCTGGCCTCCCCACGCCAGGCATCCGGGCGTGAGGGTAGTGTCATCTGCGCAACAGTGAGGGTCATCTGTGCACGAAACGCCTGCCAGGCGAGCTCCGTTCCCTGCCAGTAGCAACGCAGCGGCGGCGTAAGCGTTCTTTCACTGCGCTGTCGTTGCCATTCCATCACCAGTAGTTCCGCCAGCCGTTTTTCGCGGGCGATAGCCTCAGAAACTGAAAGGTATGGCGCTCGCAGCGCCCTGCCGCCGCCCTCGTTCTCTTCCTCTGGCGGACGCTGGTGACGGCTTAGCACCCGCAGCCAGTCAGTGGTCGTTTTGCCCATGGGCCCCAGTAACAGACCTTCCTGTAACCCGATCGGCTGCCGATGCTCCGCCCACCATTGCTGTTGTTCGTATGCCACCAGTTGGTCATAGAACCTGGCGTTATGCACGCTCATGCGGTAGTACAGCAGCCGGATCAACCAGCCGGTACCTGCCAGCACCAGAGCCAACAGGATCCCGGTGGCGGCCAGGGCGCTTTTCCCTTCTGACGAGGGAAGTAAAGCGCTGACCCCGCCGCTAAGCAGGACCAGCAGGGCCGAAGCCGATAGCCACCTGGCCGTACCAGGCGGTCGCGCGTCTCTGTACGGGGGATACTCCGGTACCGGCCTCACTGATCAACCCCGCAGTCTGGGTTAGAGCTGACCAGCGTGCAGCCGCAGGCGCAGCGATGACCGTGCAGCGCAACCGGCTGGCCATCAATCGTAGTTCGTGCGCTGCCTTCAGCAATGGTCGTCATACCGTGTTTGTTACACTTGACCGGGTCGCCCTTGCAGGCGAATCCCAGACCAAAACACTGATAATGCCCCATCAGCACCCTGCCCCCATACTCCCGCAGGGTATCGCCTTTGCGAATGACTTTATTCATTGGATCCTCCTTATCCGCGTTCAGACCGTTGTCGTCAGAACGTCCTCCAGCCAGCTGGCCGGCAGCGCGGCTTGCCCCCGCGCCAGCTGCTCGTCCGCTTTCCGCGCCTTTTGCTGTGCGACAACGGTTCCCGGCTCGTGGGTAAATGCCCGCAGCTGCGCCCCTCCGGGCAGCTCCGGCAGCGCTTCCCCGATTATCTGGTCCAGCACCGCCACCTCCAGCGAGCGCACGGCGCCTGTCGCAGCCAGCCCGGCCAGCTTGCCGGTCAGGCGCTTTTGCCGGAAACTGAGCACGACACCCGCGGTCACGGTCGCAAAACCCACCAGGTCTCCGGCGAGCACCAGCGGCGAGAGCGGCTTACTGCAGCGCTCGCTGAAGTAAATCATCCGGTAGCGGAAGTAACCGGTCCACATCTCGCGCGTGCCGAGCGCGGCATACATAAACCAGGCGCGTGAGTCATGCACCTGATCATCAAACAGCGCCCTCACCAGTCCGGCAGGCTGCTCCGCGTTGCTGGCTTCCCCGGCATCGGGAAAGAGGACGGCCACCCGGGCCTCTCCGTCACGCTTCATGCGCCGGTATTCCTGCGCTTCATCATCGGTATTGAGAACGAAAATAACCGGCTGCAGCACGGTATCCAGCACCAGCTGCGCCAGGTTATCCGGGATACGGTAACCGTCGTGGTAATCCTTTCCGAACTCCTTCGCCGCGTCGAACAGCTGGGTTTGATCCATCTTTGGGTCAAAATCCTTCACGCCCGGCTGCAGAACCAGCTCATCCATCCTGTCAGGAGGCTGGTTTGCTATTTGGTTCTGGCGAGCCCTGAGCACCTTCTCCTGTTCTTTATCACGAATCTCTTCTGCCGCCTTACGCGCGGCAGGCAGCGCTTCGGTATTCTTGGCGCGCTGATAGAAGGGCGTTTTCAGCATCGAGCCTCTGGCATAGCGGTCGATGCGCCAGGCGGTGATCCAGGCCATCTGCTCAGCAATGACGGTTTCCAGACTGCCGCCGGCGGCAGGTGGTTCGTAGTGAGAGGCTGCTTCAGGATCGAACGTTTTCGGCGTGGTTTGGCCCAGGGTGAGTTCGCGCCAGGCGTTGAAGCGGTTGATAAGTTCAGGTGAAACAGCAAACTCCAATTGCATTGTTGGATCCATAGCCCTCCAGTTAGCATTTTTCAAATTTTCTGGGAGCGATGGTTCTGGAACCTTTAATGGAGCACCTGCTTGAAATGCATTGGCATACATGTCATGAAGCGAGATCTGCGATAACAAAAATCGATCAAATTCATCGTTGCCTTTTCCTTGATCCCCCGGCGGATATCCTCCACCAATATCCGAGTGCATCCCCGGGTAAACCACCTCTCTGGCACAGGGCGGGTATTTGCCGTTTGCCCGGCGCACAGAGTCCAGCGGAAAGCAGAGACGCTGCTCATGCCCGGAGACCAGGTGAACACATTTTTTTATCAGCCCGCCATAGGTTTCATCATCCGGCAGCTCCATCGTGCCGTCTGCCCAGGACATATGCCCGTCGGCAACCGGCACCACATGCGCCACCCCGACGGAGGCCACCGTATCCAGCAGTCCGAGAAACTCCACGCTGACGGGCAGCTGCATCCCGCCTGTCTGCAGGCACTGCGGCGGTTTTTCACCCTCCGCCGCCGGAGGGGGCAGCAGTTCGCTCAGCCAGCGCACAAAGGTGCGCGCCGCTGCCGCGCCGCGGGAAAAACCATAGACATACAGCTTGATGCCTGTCAGTTTCGGCTTGCCCGGTTCAGGCTGAATCAGCATCGGCATCAGTTTCGGGGCAAGACCATTCAGCAAGCGAGTGAACTCTTCATAGCGGTTATGGCTGCCGCCAAACCACAGCCGGTTCCAGCTGGTACCCATTTTTTTGAGGGATTCACGGCTGGCTCCTTCGGACAGCTTTATGCTGTTGTTTTCCTTGTCCTTACTCAGGCGCATTAGCACATCAATAATCCGCAGCAGCGCCCAGTTAATCCGATCCTCCCCCTTAACTGCCCCCACCAGACCCATGGTGGAATAGTCCGGGTCATTCACTTCCGGGAACGGGGTGCCCACACCGGGAATATAAAACTTGAAGTATTTTCCTCCACTGTCTTTTACCCCATCCAGCGGCATCTTTTTGGTATCAGTGACGCCGCCGGCGGTGCCGTCGCCAATGGTGGCACGAAACAAACGCGCGATATTGGTCGGGTGCTTCGGGTTCGCGATAAAAAAGTCATGATTTAAGTTATTGCCGGTACCGTCGAAAAACAGACTGATATGCAGTGTCTTGCAGCACGGCGGCTCCACGCGCCGTCCGGCAGCCAGGCACAGTTCCTGGTGATAGCGCCGCTCGTCGCTGTTCTGCTGATGGCAGTTCTGCCCAACCTGCAGCGCCCGGCCCGGCAGACGTCCCTGCGGCGGAAACGGCGGCGGGACCCAGGCGGCATGGGTTTCGGTTATTTCGGACATACAGCGGGCTCCTTCATCCTGACGGGCTCTTTTATCGGGTAGGACGGACTGCCGTAGGTGTAACAGCTGGTGGTCACCTTCACGTCATCGCAGGGTAAAAAGTGCACCGTAATGCCGCACACATCCTGGCCGTTATAGTCGGGCAGCGGAACGGTTTTGCTGTGCTGCCTCTTTTGGGCATCAATCCCTTTTTTCCAGGCAAGGTATTTCGCCTCATCAGCAAACCCCGGGAAACCCGCGGATGAACCCTGCCCGGTTTCCCAGTCAACGCGCACCGTCATACCCGGCGTCCAGCGGGCGGGCACGCTGAAGCAGCAGCCGCCTCCGCCCCCCTGAAACGGGCCTATTGAATCGATGCCCGACTGGCCATTGATACTGAAGTGGTTAATTGCCCATTTGGTGTGGTTGATGGCGTCAATGGTGCCGCCACCGCCGCCTCCGGCCTGTGCGGCAGGCTGTGCGCAGCCGGTTAACAGCAGCAGACCCGCCAGCAGCGGGCTGATTAATGCAGATTTCATCGGACTCTCCCTGTCGGTTTGAGGGTGATTAAGTGAAGGTGATGCCATCCTGAATAAACGAAGGCGGGCTACTTCGGACAGACGGCGGGCTCCTTCATCCTGACGGGCTCTTTTATCGGGTAGGACGGACTGCCGTAGGTGTAACAGCTGGTGGTCACCTTCACGTCATCGCAGGGTAAAAAGTGCACCGTAATGCCGCACACATCCTGGCCGTTATAGTCGGGCAGCGGAACGGTTTTGCTGTGCTGCCTCTTTTGGGCATCAATCCCTTTTTTCCAGGCAAGGTATTTCGCCTCATCAGCAAACCCCGGGAAACCCGCGGATGAACCCTGCCCGGTTTCCCAGTCAACGCGCACCGTCATACCCGGCGTCCAGCGGGCGGGCACGCTGAAGCAGCAGCCGCCTCCGCCCCCCTGAAACGGGCCTATTGAATCGATGCCCGACTGGCCATTGATACTGAAGTGGTTAATTGCCCATTTGGTGTGGTTGATGGCGTCAATGGTGCCGCCACCGCCGCCTCCGGCCTGTGCGGCAGGCTGTGCGCAGCCGGTTAACAGCAGCAGCCCCGCCAGCAGCGGGCTGATTAATGCAGATTTCATTGGACTCTCCCTGTCGGTTTGAGGGTAATGAAGAGAGGGGTGTACTCAGCCAGACCAGGCTTTTCATTCTGAAGGTCTCTCACTGGTTTTTACGTCGGCAAGCCACTTCTTCATTACCCAGTCTTCACGAGCGTCATCCAGAAGAAGACCCTGGCGTGTCGCCTCCACCATGCCCTGGTAACAGGCCGAAAACAGTGACTGTCTTGAGTCAAACATGCCCGCAGGCGGAGCACAGTGCGACAACATGACGATGACATCGCTGATACACATCAGATGCTCAAGCTGGAGATCGCTGAGTTCTATTTTTGGCGCCTTTTCATCGCGTTCCGGCGGGAGACCACTGCCCTTGATGCCTTTCGCCTGGCCGTCAAGATCCTGCCACGCCCAAAACAGGGCCGGACGCATCAATGGCTCTTGCTGCTCGTCACTGAGAATGTGCGTAAACAACAGCGGAAATACCCGGGTATCGTAAAAGCGTAAAATTCCGCTGCGCCCTTCCTGCAGAATATCCATACACTGCGTGAGCCAGTTCGCTAGCGCCGAAAAGGGCCAATATGTGCAGAACAGGAGCAGCGGCGCCTGGATGGCAAGTTGCTGGCTGATATCCTGTAACCAGCGCATTTGCTCAAGATCATCAAGCGTAAAGCGCGCCACCAGCGGAGCATCATCGACAATAAATGCTTCCGGAAGTCCATGAAAAAGCGACTGCCACTCAACTGATAGCGAATTCAGCGCCGGAATAACGGAAAAATCCACCCCCGCCTGATCGATAATGACATGCAGATAATCCGTTCCGAAAGCCCGACAGGTTCCGGCGACCTCCTCAATCCATTGTCTGGTCATCTATGCCTCCCGCGGCACGAAGCCCTGCGCCAGCGCCTGGGCTTTTTTAAGGCACTCTTTACACACCGATGCCGGTAGCTCAGGCAAGGGAAACGCCTCGCTGACTGGCCCCTGCAAATCATGCTGCCCCTTAAGGCTAATCACCCCCGGTCCGTGGATCTGTACCTCTCCCTGCGGGGTAAGACGGATATATGCGCCGCCGCAACCCAGGGTGATGCCATTTTTAGCCGTCAACTGCAGATGCCCCTGGGTTGACTGGACGGTGATATCTTTTAGCGCGGTCAGCGACAGAATATCGCCGTGCGACTCTACTTCCAACGGGCCTTTGGCGGAGACCAGCCGCATTCCTTCCTGTTGCGCCAGCAGTGAAATAGCCTGGCTGGCATTCAGTGAACAGCGCTGTGCCGTGGTGATGTTGACCTCTCCCAGGCTCTGCAGATACAGCCCGTTACCGCTGTGTAGTAGGGTCGTTTCCGGCGTGACTGCGGCAATCCCCATCGGCGCCGACATCAGCAATGTCGGCTGTTTAAGATCGCTGGCGCCTGCGGTCAGTGCGCTTAATGGGCCGGTGTCTGGGACAACATTGTGATGGGTTTGCGTAATACTTCCCCATTCCGTGACCTGATTCACCGCACCTTTCAGCAAACTGACCGCCGGCTCCATCGCCAGCACCTGCCCCTGAGCCTGCGCCTGTCCGTCCGCGCTGATAAACATCCCTTTCTGTGCCCGGATAGCTCCCCAGCTGTCGGTTCTCAGCTCAAAACCGTCCCCGCGCGGCTGCTTTTCAGCATCCACCAGATGCCCGAGATTGAGCTGGCTTTTACCGCCGTACTCCGTGCTGACCTTGATATGTTCTTTCCCGCGCTCATCGTCGAGGCGGATTTTGTTGTTGGCCGGGGTGCGCAGGACGTTACGTTTGTCATTGCGAATGGTGACGTGGTCGCCGTGCGCCGAGTCGTGCAGCACGCCTGCGATATACGGCCGGTCGGGGTTACCATCCTCAAAGCCAATCGCCACCTCCGTCCCCGCCAGCAGCGGCAGGTGCAGGCCGTAAGTGTCTCCGGCATACGGCCGCGACTGACGGACCCACAGGCTCTCGAACCCGGTTTCCCAGCGCGCCCGGTCAAACAGCATATTCACCCGGTAGCGTCCGTGTTTGTCGATATGCCCGTAGGTGTCGTTTTCCCGGGTGCTGGTCACGCGGGCCGGCAGCGTCCCGGCCATCACCGGACGCGCGCCGGGCTCAGGCCGGTAGCCGACGTCCGGGCTGTCCGGTATGCCGGCAAACTCCACCGCAAAATCCGCATCGCGCCGGGCGTGGCTGTGCATCGCCGTGACGAGCACGCCCTCAGCAAACTCCCCGGCCACCTCCTCTCCGCCGGTGACCTTCAGCACCTGTCCCGGGCAGAGTGTCGGGCAGCTGGTGGTGGCCTGCATCCGGGTCTGGCCGTTCAGATAACGCTCATGACGAAGACGGGCGTAAAACGCCCCGGACTCCGGCGCCGGATGGCGGTCATGGACATTCCCGGCGGTCAGGTAGTTATCTCCCCAGTGGTAAGCCTCACCAAAGGTAGTGGTCTCCCCGCGGGTGACATCCACCTGCGCGTTCATGTCCGCCGTCGCCTCGCGGTAGTTGTAGTCGCGGGTACTGACCTGCTGCTCCACAACGCGGTGGCGACATGCCATCTCCCACACCGCGTCCACCCCGGCCGACTGCTGCCCTGACGGCGGGACCGAAGGCAACGTCAGCCCCTTCTCATAGCCCTGCTGACTGTCGCAGAACTCAGCGACGTCGATGTGCAGCCGCGTGTCGGCGGTAAACCGAAACCAGATCCCCACCTCACCCAGCAGCCGGGTGATAAAGCGCAGGTCATCCTCGCCGTACTGCATCACCTGCTCGCGGCGCGGATACGTTTTTGTCAGCGAGAACAGAAAATCCTGACCGCGCAGGCCGTGGCGCTCGCGGAGGATTTTTTCCACAATCTGCGGAACGGACTGGTCCTGGTAAATGGCGTTCTGGTGCGAGCGGTTAAGCAGCGCCAGGCGCGGCTGAAGCGTCAGCGCGTAGTGCGTTTCATCCCTGGAGGTACTGAGCCGTTCAAACCCCGTCACCACGCCCTGGATAACCCGCACGGGTTGCTGAACATTGATGCCGAAGCCCTGAGCCACCGGCGCCTGCAGCGTCAGGGAGGCTGCCTTCATCAGCATCATCTCTTTGCTGATGGCATGGTCTGCGCTGGTGAATTCAATACGGTAGCGGAACGGCTGGCTCAGGGCTTCATCGCCCTCGAAGGCCAGCACATCAAGCCCGGCTTCACATCCCTTCACCGAAAGCAGGTGGTGGTTGTGGCTGAACAACAACGATTTCACGCTACTCATCGGCGATTGCCCCCTCGTCAAACGCCATCACGACGCCTTCCTCTTCGTGATACCCCAGCGTCACCTGGCGCGGTTTCTGCCCCGCCGCCATATGGCTCAATAGCTGCTGACTCAGCGCCGGCAGGATCTGCTGATTCAGCAGACTGTCGACGTTGCGGGCGCCGGTATCCGGCAGCAGGCAGGCCTCGGTCAGCGCGTCGAACAGGCTCTCGCTGAGGGTGGTGGTGATTCCGTAATGGCAAGCCAGACGCTGACTTACCTGCCCGAGCTTCATGCCGACAATGGCGCGCAGCGCTGCCGCCGGCAGCGGACGGTAAATCACCGTCTGGAAGCGGGCCAGCAGCGCCGGCTGGAAGTGGCCGCGCAGCACCGGGCGCAGCAGCTCGTGCAGGTCTGATTCGCTGGCCTCCGGCTGTTCATCCAGCAGCTGCATCAGGAGGTCGCTACCGAGGTTGGCGGTCATCAGGATCACGGTGTTGCGAAAGTCGATTTCACGCCCCTCGCCGTCGCGCATT
>OHRJ01000283.1_pt1 | contig 17663 bp, 20 predicted proteins | sample 1578401 | NCBI WGS metagenome assembly OHRJ01 (sample SAMEA3879520, study PRJEB24766) | human gut metagenome | biome: human-associated habitat; feature: feces | place: USA | collected 1985/1987 | reverse complement strand
CCTCCTGCCAGTCGCCGCCGGCATACTCATAGATCCGGCGGAAGCTGACCTCCGGAGTCAGGTTCTTGTAGTCCTTACAGGCCAGCTCGCAGGTTTTGCATCCGGTACAGCGAGCGGAGTCGATAAAGAATCCATATTGCGTGCTCATGGTTTACTCCTTAAACCTTCTCGATATCGACCAGGTTGGTATGCTGTGGATTCCCCTTCGCCAGCGGCGACGGGCGGTGGGTGGTCAGGGTATTCATGCAGGCGCCATGGTCGATCCGATCTCCGGTCATATTGGCGTCGTGCCAGGCGCCCTGGCCCATCGCCGAGACCCCCGGCATGATGCGTGGCGTCACTTTCGCCGGAAGACGGACTTCGCCGCGCTGATTAAAAACGCGCACCATATCGCCGTTTTTAATCCCGCGTTTTTCCGCGTCAAGCGGATTGATCCATACTTCCTGGCGACAGGCCGCTTGTAATACATCAACGTTGCCGTAGCTGGAATGGGTGCGCGCTTTATAGTGGAAACCAAACAGCTGCAGCGGATACTGGCTGCGCAGCGGATCGTCCCAGCCTTCAAATGTGGAGGCGTAGACCGGCAGCGGGCTGATAACTTCGTCTTTCTCCAGCTGCCAGCGGGCGGCAATCTCTGCGAGTCGGCTGGAGTAGATTTCAATTTTGCCGGACGGGGTTTTGAGCGGATGCGCTTCAGGATCGTGCCGGAAGTCGCGATAGGCGACGAAGTGGCCGTTCGGGTCTTTGCGCTTGTAGATGCCCATTCGCTTCAGATCCTCGTAGGCCGGCAGCGCCGGATCTTTCGCCACCATTTTGGCGTACAGATACTGCAGCCACTGTTCCTAGGTACGTCCCTCGGTAAAACGTTGATGCACGTCGTCGCCGAGTCGTTTCGCCACTTCGCTTAGGATCCAGTAAATCGGTTTGCGTTCGAACTTCGCTGAGGTGGCGGGCTGAATAAAAATCAGATAGCCCATATTGCCGGCGTAATCGTTAGGAATGATATCCTCCTGCTCAACGGTCATCAGGTCGGGCAGCAGCAGGTCGGCGTATTTCGCCGACGAGGTCATAAAGTTGTCGATAACCACAATGGTTTCGCACTTGCTTTCATCCTGCAGAATTTCGTGGGTCTTATTGATGTCGGAGTGCTGGTTGATGATGGTGTTGCCCGCGTAGTTCCACAGGAACTTGATCGGCACATCCAGCTTCTCTTTTCCGCGTACGCCATCGCGGCTGGCGGTCATCTCTGGACCGCGCGCGATGGCGTCGGTCCAGGTAAAGCAGGAGATGGCGGTCTTCACCGGGTTTTCCAGCACCGGCAGGCGCTCAATGGTGATGGTGTAGGTTGATTCGCGGGCGCCGCTATTGCCGCCGTTGATGCCGACGTTGCCGGTTAAGATCGGCAGCATGGCGATCGCCCGGGCGGTGAGTTCGCCGTTTGCCTGGCGCTGGGGCCCCCAGCCCTGGCAAATGTAGGCCGGCTTGCTCATGCCGATTTCGCGCGCCAGCTTAATGATGCGATCGGTGGGGATACCGGTAATACGCGAGGCCCACTGCGGCGTTTTAGCGATCCCGTCGTCGCCCTCGCCGAGGATATAGGCTTTGTAGTGACCGTTCGCCGGCGCCCCGGCCGGGAGCGTTTTCTCGTCGTAGCCAACGCAGTATTTATCAAGGAAAGGCTGGTCCACCAGATCTTCGTTAATCAACACCCAGGCGATACCGGCCACCAGCGCGGCGTCGGTGCCGGGGCGAATGGGGATCCACTCATCTTCCCGACCGGCGGCGGTATCGGTGTAGCGCGGATCGATGACGATCATTCGCGCGTTAGAGCGCTCGCGGGCCTGCTCCAGATACCAGGTAATGCCGCCGCCGCTCATCCGGGTCTCCGCCGGATTGTTGCCGAACATCACCACCAGCTTGCTGTTTTCAATATCCGAGGTGCTGTTGCCGTCGTTACTGCCGTAGGTGTAGGGCATGGCGCAGGCAATCTGCGCAGTACTGTAGGTACCGTACTGGTTAAGCGAGCCGCCGTAGCAGTTCATTAAACGCGCCACCGGCGACGCGGAAGGCGACGAACGGGTGATGTTGCCGCCGACGATCCCTGAAGAGTAGTTAATGTATACGGCTTCGTTGCCATACTGCGCAACCACGCTCTTCAGGCGGTCGGCGAGGGTATCCAGCGCCTCCTGCCAGCTGATGCGGACAAATTTGCCTTCTCCGCGCTTGCCGACGCGCTTCATGGGATAGTTAAGGCGATCCGGATGATTGATGCGCCGGCGAATCGAACGCCCGCGCAGGCAGGCGCGGACCTGATGGTCGCCGTAGCGGTCGTCGCCGGTGTTATCCGTTTCGACGTAAACCACTTCATCATCACGCACGTGCAGCCGCAGGGCGCAGCGGCTGCCGCAGTTAACCGAGCAGGCGCCCCAGACAATGCGGGTTGTGTCGCCTGTAGCCTGCTGAACTGCCGCCGCGGCGCGGCGCAGCGTAAAGGGCAGGGTCAGCCCGCCGGCGGCCAGCGCCAGGGAGCCGAGGGCTGTAGATTTTAGTAGCGCGCGTCGGCTGACGCCGCCGGGAGATTCCTGATTCGACATTGCTCACTCCATGATAGTTATGCTGTGCGGAGAAGGACCGCCACGTCATTAACAGACGCAGGGGTGAGCGATAATACGTTATGGGTAGCCAGTAGACCTTATCCCTGGTCAATGCAGGGATAAGATCTTTCATTTGAAACCGAAGAGGGCTTACTGAGCGTCGTTTTCGGCGGGACTGTCGCTGTTACGCGTATAGGTGATTTTGAAGGTGTCGTTGGCGCAATGACCGACCACCTGAACCCCGGGCTGGTCTGCCTGATCGTTTGGCACAATGGCCAGGCTGAAGGCGGTTTCCGGTACGCCATTGTTGATGATCTTCTGCTGGATGTCGCTTTTGACCCGTTCACAGGAGTCGGGAGCCGCCAGTACGGCCGTGGAGCACAGCAGTAGCGCAGCGCCGGTGCAGAGGGATAGTTTCATCTTACGCTCCTTATCGATGTTATCCAGATTTAAGCATAGCAGAACTGGTGTAAACAATTGTATTTGCTAATATGATCGGATGTACACAAAAGGAATCGTCTGTGAAAAGATTGTATTGGCTGATCCCGGCAGCGCTGCTGCTGACGGCATGCGACCGTAAAAGCGCCCCGGACGCCTTCACCCCGGAGATGGCGAGTTTTTCCAATGAGTTTGAGTTTGATCCCCTGCGCGGGCCGGTGAAAGATTTTAGCCAGACGCTGCTGGATGAACACGATGTGGTGGTCAAGAAGGTGAGCGCTCAGCTCTCAAGGGAAGGGTGTTTCGATCTGCTGACCCTGGAAGATGTGGAGAACAAAACCGGCGCCACGCTGCTGCTGGACGCCAACTATTACGTCGACGGGCGCACCCACGAGAAGCGGCTGCGCCTGCAGGGCAAGTGTCAGCTGGCGGAGATGCCTGCCGCCGGGGTGAGTTGGGAGACGGATGATAACGGTTTTATTATCAGCGCACGCGGCAAAGAGACCACCGCCACCTACCGCTATGACAGCGATGGCTATCCGCTGGGAAAAACCACCACCGCCAAAGAGGAGCGATTTACCGTCGCCTCAACGCCGTCAAAGGATCCGCGTAAGAAATTGGACTATACCGCCATCAGCACCTTCAACGATCGCACGCTGGGCACGGTGCGTCAGACCTGCGACTACGACGATCACGACAATCCGCTGAGCTGTGAGCTGCAGGTGATCGATGAAAGCGTCCAGCCGCCGCTGACCCGCCACTACACCATTAAAAACCGTATCGATTATTACTGAGCCGTCGGCTTCAGCAGGGACGGCCCGGACGTTTTGTGCTCGGCCAGATACTGGTGCTGGAACAGGCACATGCGGATGGTGTTGCGGTACTCGCCGTTAATGAAAAACTCATGGATCAGTTCACCCTCGACCATAAAGCCGAGCTTGCGGTAAATATGGATCGCTTTTTCATTCTCTTTATCAACGATTAAATACAGCTTATACAGATTGAGCACGGTAAAGCCATAGTCCATCGCCAGGCGTGCGGCGCGGGTGGCGAGACCTTTTCCCTGGAAGTCGGGGGAGATGATGATCTGGAACTCGGCCCGGCGGTGCACATGGTTGATTTCAACCAGCTCCACCAGTCCGGCTTTATCGCCATTGCATTCGATGACAAAGCGGCGCTCGCTTTGATCGTGAATATGTTTGTCGTACAGATCGGAGAGCTCAACGAAGGCCTCGTACGGCTCTTCAAACCAGTAGCGCATGACGCTGGCGTTGTTATCGAGCTGGTGGACGAAGCGCAAATCTTCGCGCTCAAGCGGGCGGAGTTTGACGTGTAGCGCGTCGGTCATGGAGATTCCTGTGGTCAAAACGGAAAAGGGATTACAGAAAGGCGGCGCCCGCAGGCGCCAGCGTGGTCAGGGAGCGGCTCAGGGATTGATCGCGCGGCCGGTGCGACGGTCAAGACAGCGCAGGGTGTTTGGCTCCCAGTAGGCATTGACGTTGGCGCTCTTCTGGCAGTTATCCTGCGCGTCGAAAGCGACATCGGCTTTATCCCACTCTTTTTCCGCCCGTTTGTTCACCTTCTGGCGCAGGCTGCGGGTGTCGTTCCATTGCTCTTTTTCCATCGACGCTTGCTGACGGCTCTGCGCGCTGTCGCCAGATTCAATCACCAGCCGGTCGGTGGCGGCATAGGAGCTGGAGGTGTAGACCACAGCGCTTAACGCCAGAATGGCGGTCAGGCACCAGCGTTTGTTCAGTGTCATGTTCATCACGATTTCCTTTAAGTGATGGGTTAACCCTCAGGTTCAGTTTACTACAGCTCTTTTGTCGGGCATAGCCGGCAAAACAGCGTGGGGCAGAGGCCATTATCGCGTAGAATGGTTCAACGCTTTGTCTCTTTTACGAATCTTTTAATGCTCAAAACAACGCTGCTGTTCTTTGCTACCGCTCTGTGTGAAATCGTCGGCTGTTATCTACCGTGGCTATGGCTCAAGCGCGGGGCAACGCCGCTGCTGCTGATCCCCACCGCCCTGGCGCTGGCGCTATTCGTCTGGCTCCTGACGCTCCATCCGGCCGCCAGCGGGCGGGTATATGCCGCCTACGGTGGGGTGTACGTTTGTACCGCATTGCTCTGGCTGCGGGTCGTTGATGGGGTCAAATTAACCCATTATGACTGGGCGGGCGCGGCCGTCGCCCTGTGCGGCATGCTAATCATCGTGGCGGGGTGGGGACGGGCCTAAGCTCGTCATGTGTGATCCCTGCCGCTTTTTTCAACCCTAATTCTTGTATGGTAGTCGACCTGTTGCCTTACTTATCAGACATCCTATTTCATATGACTCTGTAAGGAACAACGATGGCTATCGAGACTCTTGCCGCCCGGACCGGGGCGACGCCGTTACGCATCCGTCGGGTGCAGAAGATCACCCTGACGCTGCTGTTTATCGCCGGTATCGTCAACTTTCTTGACCGCTCTTCGCTGAGCGTCGCCGGGGAGGCGATACGCGCCGACCTGGGCCTTAGCGCCACCGAGTTCGGGGTGCTGCTCTCCGCCTTTTCGCTCTCCTACGGCTTCGCGCAACTGCCCTCCGGTATTTTGTTGGATCGCCTGGGGCCACGGATTGTGCTGGGCGCCGGGCTGATTTTCTGGTCCGCAATGCAGGCCCTGACCGGGATGGTCAATTCGTTCTCGCATTTTATTCTGCTGCGCATTGGCCTCGGGATCGGCGAAGCGCCGTTTATGCCAGCCGGCGTGAAATCGATCAACGACTGGTATGCGCAAAGAGAGCGCGGCACGGCGGTGGGAATATTCAACTCCTCGACGGTGCTGGGCCAGGCTATCGCCCCGCCGGCCCTGGTCATCATGCAGTTGGCCTGGGGTTGGCGAACGATGTTTGTGGTGATTGGTTTAGCCGGGATCGTGGTCGGCCTGTGCTGGTATGTGGGCTACCGTAACCGTCGGCAGTTTACCCTGCAGGAGGAGGAGCAGCAGTATCTGGCCAGTGAGGAGGCGGCCCGCCCGGCGCTGAAGTTTAGCGAATGGCTGGCTCTGTTTAAACGGCGGACTACCTGGGGGATGATCCTCGGCTTTTCCGGTGTGAACTACACCGGCTGGCTGTATATCGCCTGGTTACCCGGCTATTTGCAGGCGCAGCAGGGGTTAAGCCTGGCCCGTACCGGCTGGGTGGCGGCGATCCCGTTTCTTGCAGAGGCTACGATCAGGCGAAAACCCGCAAAACGGCGATTGTTATCGGTCTGGTGCTGTCGGCGCTGGGCACCTTGCTGGTGGTGCAATCGTCCACGCCAGCCCAGGCGGTGGCTTTTATCTCCATGGCGCTGTTTTGCGTTCATTTTGCCGGGACGTCCGCCTGGGGGCTGGTGCAGGTAATGGTGGCGGAGCATAAAGTGGCTTCGGTGGCGGCGATCCAGAACTTCGGCAGCTTTGTGTTTGCCTCCTTCGCGCCGATCGTGACCGGCTGGGTAGTGGATACGACTCACTCTTTCAATCTGGCGCTGGTGATCGCCGCCGGGGTGACCTTTGCCGGGGCGCTGTGCTACTTCTTTATCGTCAAAACTCGCATCGATTAACAACGATCGGCGATTCGTCAACAGCAGGCCCGCAGGGACGCGCGGCCGCCATGTTCTTCTCCTGCGCTATCCTGTCACTGCGGCGATTGCAGCCACGTGCCCCGTGCTTTATCAGGCGAGATCTTCTTGTATGGTAGTTGACAGAAATCAAAGATGTTATACCAATTGCGTGAGATGGTTGAGGCACAAAGGCATTCTCCTCGAGAGTTCTCCCCGAGAATGGTTGATGGGCTACATAACAACGAGAGTCATCATGGAAAACACCCTCTTAACCGCTAACGCCACGCTGCCGACCTACGATCGCAGCGCACTGATCCCCCGTATCGTTCATCTTGGTTTTGGCGCGTTTCATCGCGCTCATCAGGCTGTGTATGCCGATATACTGGCCAGCGAGCACGGCAGCGACTGGGGCTACACCGAAGTTAATCTGATTGGCGGCGAGCAGCAGATCGCCGATCTCCAGCAGCAGGATCTGCTGTATACCGTCGCCGAAATGTCCGCCGACGCCTGGACCGCGCGCGTGGTTGGTGTGGTGAAGCAGGCGCTGCACGCCGGGGTTGATGGTCTCGAAGCGGTGCTGGCGGCGATGTGTCAGCCACAGGTGGCCATTGTCTCCCTGACGATTACTGAGAAAGGCTATTGCCATTCGCCAGCCAGCGGCGAACTGCAGCTCGATCACCCGCTGATCGCCGCCGATCTGCATAGCCCGCACCAGCCAAAATCGGCGGCGGGGGTAGTGGTGGAGGCCTTATCTCGCCGCCGGGCGGCCGGCCTGCCTGCTTTTACCGTGATGTCCTGCGATAACATGCCGGAAAATGGTCACGTGATGCGCAACGTCGTCTGCGCCTACGCCCGGGCTTTAGACGAGGATCTTGCCGCATGGATAGAGCAGAATGTCACCTTTCCGTCGACGATGGTGGACCGGATTGTCCCGGCGGTGACTGCCGAAACCCTCGATAAAATTACCCAGCTGACCGGGGTGCGCGACCCGGCCGGGGTGGCCTGCGAACCTTTCCGTCAGTGGGTGATTGAGGATAACTTTGTTGCCGGACGTCCGCAGTGGGAGAAAGCGGGAGCGGAACTGGTCGCCGACGTGGTGCCTTTCGAAGAGATGAAGCTGAGGATGCTCAATGGTAGCCATTCGTTCCTCGCTTATCTCGGCTATCTGGCCGGTTATCAGCATATCAACGACTGTATGCAGGACGATAACTACCGTCGCGCGGCGCTGTCGTTGATGCTGGACGAACAGGCACCAACGCTGAAGGTGCAGGGAGTGGATCTGTCACGCTATGCCAGTTTGCTGATTGACCGTTACTGCAATCCGGCGCTGAAGCACCGCACCTGGCAGATAGCCATGGACGGCAGCCAGAAGTTGTCCCAGCGCATGCTGGACTCAATACGCTGGCATCTGGTGCATCAGCGTGATTTTACACTGCTGGCGCTGGGCGTGGCAGGGTGGATGCGCTACGTTGGCGGCGTTGACGATGCGGGCCAGGCAATCGAGATATGCGACCCGTTGTTGCCGGTTATCCAGCAAGCGGTGGCTGCCAGCGCTGATGGCGAAGCGCGAGTCAAAGCGCTATTGGGTATTGAGGCGATTTTTGGCGTCGAATTGCCGCAGGAGTCACGCTTTGTCACGGCGGTGACCCGCGCCTACTTAGCGCTGCAGCGGCAGGGGGCTAAAGCTACCGTCGCCGCGTGGGCCGCCGCGCAATAATCTTTTTCCGGTGTCGGTCCCGGGGTCGACACCGGCTCTTCAGTTATTTCTACGATACATCCGCTGATGTCTATTTTTTGCTGACGATCGGTTTTAGCAGACGCAGAATATGATCGAACGCAATGTCTATACATAACTCTATATTTCCCTGATTTACTAAAGATAATTAGCTGTTATTTTTCCGAACAATGGCTGGTATTTCACCGCAATAATGGCATAGTTAAGTTATTGAAAAAGAACTTTCTCTGCAAAAGGAGTACGGGCCATGTATAAAAAAATTTTATTGCCTGTTGATGTCTTTGAAATGGATTTAAGCGATAAAGCGGTGCGTCACGCGGAATTTCTCGCTTCGGCCGAAAATGGCGAGATCACCTTGCTCAACGTTCTGCCGAACAGCAGCCGTTCGCTATTGCGCGGTTTTACGGCGGATATTCGTAAGTTTGAAGCCTATATGAAAGAAGAGTCGGAGAAAAAAATGCGCGAGGTGGCGCGACTGTTCGCCATCCCCATGAAGCGGATCCATACCCGCGTAGTCTTTGGCAACGTGCGTGACGAAATTCTGGCTATCAGTAACAACGAAGAGTTCGATGTCATTGTGATTGGTTCCCGCAAACCGGGGATCTCCACCCATCTGCTGGGCTCCAACGCCGAGTCAATTCTGCGCTACGCCAAAACGCCGGTATTGGTCGTTAGATAATCCCTTCAATGACGACGGCTGCGTCGGCCATGCCGGCAGCCGTCTGACTCTTATTCTTCACTAAACCAGTCGCGGTTCTCCTGGCGAATCAGCAGTACGGATTCGCTGATTTCATGCAAATGGATACTCATGGCTTTTTCTACCGCCTCGGCATCGCGTTTTTCCAGCGCGGTAAAAATCTCATGATGCTGGCGCAGAAGCATCTCAGGAGAGGTGACATGGTCCAGACTCATATAGCGGACGCGATCGATGGCGGCTTTAATATTTTCCACTGTCTCCCAGGCCAGCTGACAGTCGGCGATAATCGACAGCTTCTGGTGAAATTCATCATCGAGCAGGAAAAAGTCGTTTAACTGCTGCCGATCAACAGCAATACGCTGCTGGTGAAGATTCTGTTCCAGCTGATAAAGTTGCTCTTCGTTAATCATGCCGGCGGCACGGCGAACCACCGCGCACTCAATCGCCTGGCGGACGAAGCAACCATTACGCACCTGCGACAATGAGATTTTATTGACGTAGCTACCGCGCTGGGGACGAATCTGGATAAGTCCGTTTTCCGCCAGCTTAATGAAGGCTTCGCGCACCGGCTGACGAGACACCGCAAAACGCACGGAGACTTCTTTCTCCGACAGCGGTGTACCAGGCGGGATCAGGCAGTGAACGATATCCCGGCGGAGGATGCGATAAATTTGCTGATTGACGGGTTGCGTCGGATTCAGTTGCGATTCTGCGGCCATTGATGGTTACTTTTTAGGGGGTTATGCGCACTATTTTACGCGTTTTTTGCGTTTCCGCCCATACCCGGCCCGCAGGCCGGGTGGCTGACGGTTAGCCCTGACGGTGAACGCTGAGTCCGGCAAAGCTCTGACTCACCGGCATCATCTCCAGGGTGTTGATGTTGACATGTTTCGGCAGGGTGGCGACCCACCAGACCGCCTCGGTCACATCTTCCGGCGTTAGCGCTTGGGTATTTTCGTAAGCTTTTTCGGCTTTAGCGTCATCGCCCTTAAAGCGGACGTTAGAAAACTCGGTGCCGCCCACCAGACCCGGCTCGATGTCGGTCACGCGCACCGCGGTGCCGTGCAGGTCGGTACGAAGATTGAGGCTAAACTGACGGACAAAGGCTTTGGTCGCCCCATAGACGTTTCCGCCGGCGTAAGGCCAGCTGCCTGCCGTAGAGCCGATATTGATGATATGGCCGCGATTGCGCTCAACCATCCCCGGCAGCACGGCGCGGGTCATGTACACCAGCCCTTTATTATTGGTGTCGATCATATCTTCCCAGTCTTCCACACTGGCGCGGTGCGCCGGCTCCAGACCAAGCGCCAGGCCGGCGTTGTTCACCAGCACATCGATAGCCTGCCACTCGGCGGGCAGGTCAGCAATCAGCGTCTCAATGGCGGCGCGGTTGCGGACGTCAAGTTGCGCGATATAAAGGTTATCGCCCAGCTCGTCTTTCAGCGTCTTCAGGCGCTCTTCACGACGACCGGTGGCAATCACTTTATGACCGTTAGCGATAAAACGGCGAGTAATACTTTCACCAAAACCGGCGGTGGCGCCGGTGACCATGATAATCATCTTATTGTTCCTCAACGCTTTTTGTGTTTTCATACCATAGCACGCATAGGCGGCGACCGGTAACGGAAATCATTGCGACCCCTTAAGGAGAGGCCTAATCTTACAGCATTAGCCTGTACAGGAGAGAAAGATGTCCGAACGAAACCCCTTTTTTAGCGTCAGTACGTTGCCTTACCAGGCGCCGCCGTTCGATGTGATTGACGACAGCCACTATCGCCCGGCGTTTGATGAGGGCGTCCGGCAGCAGCGGGCCGAAATTCGCGCTATTATCGACAATCCGCAGCCGGCCAGTTTCGCCAACACGCTCGAGGCGCTGGAGCAGAGTGGTCAGCTGCTGGCGCGGGTGACGCGGGTCTTTTTCGCCATGGCTGGCGCCCATACCAATCCTTATATTCAATCACTGGATGAACAATTTTCCGCCGAACTCGCCGAGCTGGGGAATGACATCTGGCTTAATGCGGCCTTGTTTCAGCGCGTGAACAGCGTCTACGAGCAGCGCGACGCGCTGGCGCTGGACAGCGAGTCCTATCGTCTCCTGACCCTGACGTGGCAACGTTTTGTTCACGCCGGGGCGACGCTGGCTCCCGAGCAGCAGGCGGCGCTGCGCACACTGAACACCGAAGCGGCTACGCTGCAAAGTCAGTTCCAGCAGCGACTGCTGGGAGCGGCAAAAAGCGGCGGCCTGGTGGTTGATTACCGGCATCAACTGGCTGGCCTGAGCGATGAGGAGATAGCGGCGGCGGCTGACGCAGCGCGTGAAAGAGGGCTTAGCGACCGCTGGTTGCTGACGCTGACCAATACCACCCAGCAGCCGCAGCTGCTTGCGCTGCGCGACCGGCAAACGCGGGAGAATCTCTTCGCCGCCGGCTGGACCCGCAATCAGCAGGGCGATGAGCATGATACGCGTGACCTGGTACTGCGGCTGGCGGCGATCCGCGCGCAGCAGGCTGAGCTGTTGGGAGCCGCTGATTACGCCAGCTGGGCGCTGACCGATCAAATGGCGGCTTCCCCGGCGGAGGCATTGGGCTTTATGCGCCGGATAGCGCCGGCGGCGCGGGCGCGGGCGGAACGAGAACTGGCGGACATCCAGCAGGTGATCGACAACGAAGGCGGGGGTTTTCGCGCGACGGCATGGGACTGGCTTTACTACAGCGAGCAGGTGCGGCGGGCTGCCTACGCCATTGACGACGCGCAGCTCAAACCCTATTTTGCCCTCGAGCGGGTGCTGCACGACGGCGTCTTCTGGACGGCAACGCAGCTCTTTGGGCTGCGCTTTGTTGAGCGCTTCGATATACCGGTCTATCACCCGGATGTGCGGGTCTGGGAGATCTTCGATCACAACGGCGAAGGGATGGCGCTGTTTTACGGTGACTACTACGCTCGTGACTCAAAGAGCGGCGGCGCATGGATGGATGTGTTTGTCGAACAGTCGACTCTGCGCGCGCAGCGCCCGGTTATCTACAATGTCTGCAACTACGTCCGCCCGCAGGCAGGGCAGAGCGCGCTGCTGTCGTGGGATGAGGTGATCACCCTGTTTCATGAGTTCGGCCATACCCTGCATGGGCTGTTCGCCAGCCAGCGCTACGCCAGTCTCTCGGGGACCAATACGCCGCGCGATTTTGTCGAATTTCCTTCGCAGATCTTCGAACACTGGGCCAGCCAGCCGCAGGTGTTTGCCCACTACGCGAAGCACTACCAGTCCGGGGAGCCGATGCCGCAGGCGCTACGCGACAATATGTTGCGTGCGGCAACCTTCAATAAAGGGTACGACATGAGCGAGCTGTTGGCTGCTGCGTTACTCGATATGCGGTGGCATAGCCTGTCGACCTCGGCATTACCGGAGGAGGTGGACGCGTTTGAGCAGCTGGTGCTTCGGGAAGAGAACCTGGATCTGGCGGCGGTCCCCCCGCGCTATCGCAGCAGCTATTTCTCCCATATCTTCGGCGGCGGCTATGCGGCAGGCTATTACGCCTATCTGTGGACCCAGATGCTGGCCGACGACGGCTATCAATGGTTCGTGGAGCAGGGCGGTTTGACCCGTGAGAACGGTCAGCGTTTCCGTGAGGCGATTTTATCACGCGGGAACAGCACTGATTTAGCTGAACTGTATCGCCAGTGGCGCGGACACGATCCGCAGATTGAGCCGATGCTGAAAAATCGCGGGTTGAGTGCGTAGGGCAATTTTAGTCTGACAAGATAACCGGGCGCGCTGCCCGGTTTTTTGTCTGATCTAGTCGTAACCTTATATTTCTTTTACCTCACGCTGCCTAAATCTCTATCGCTCTCTCTCCCTTTAAGCATTAACGTGGCTTCTTCGATACGAATGAAGCGCCCGGAATCATCTATTTCAGCGAACATATAAACTTCCATGTCCACCTCTTCTCCGCTGCGCCTGGTGCACAGAACGCGATGCCTTGTGGCATAAAGATTCCCGTTACGAAGTTCGTCATGTAACTCAATTTTAGCGAAGGCGATAATTTCCCGGAGTCTACGCGCATGCTGAGCAAAGCCATCTAATCCTTCCCACTTGTTATCAGTACGCTGCCGATAACCGGGACTAAAATAGCGACTGAGTATCCGATCCAGTGGTATCTGTTGGTGGTTGATAATGTCATCCAATACCCTAGTAATAGTAATCATTTTGATGGTTAGTCCTCTGTGAAAGCGATGAATACTTTACAATCGACTAACTGGCTTCAGTACGGTATAAAAGACATTAAACACCTCAAACACGCCAATATGCACGATCCATTGATTCCATTCGAACCGGTGTTTTCCCCCCAGGGACCCACTTTACTCGTCGCGGTACGTCAGTCTGAGGTAATACGGGAGACTCCACGCCACCATCACAGCTGTGGGCAGTTAATCGGTGCCATACGTGGGCTACTTACGGTCGATGGCGGTGATTGTCGCTGGGTGGTACCGGCAACACATGCCGTCTGGATACCGCCAGGTGTTCCGCACGGCCTGCGCTCGCACGGTCCATATTCAGGATGGAGTGTTTATGTTTCTGCCAAAGCCTGTGGCGAGCTACCTGATAAGCCATCTGTTCTCTCAATGACAAATCTGCTGCGTGAAGCGATAACGCGAGCGGCTGCATGGCAAGGTGTAGAGCTTACTGCGTCCCAAAAACGTTTAGCTGGCGTTATTCTTGATGAAATTGGTTCCCTTCCCAGGGTTAATCTTGGGCTTCCAATGCCGCAAGATAGCCGATTGCTCAGAATCGCGCAGGCGCTGTCAGCAAACCCGGACGACGGGCGCAGGTTGGAAGAATGGGCAGCCTGGGCCGGCATGTCATCACGCACGCTCACGCGACGATTCCGAGCCGAAACGGGTTTTAGCTTCAATGAATGGCGACAGCGGATACGCTTACTCAGGGCCCTTGAGCTACTGGCTGCCGGCAAGCCAGTGACGGCGATAGCGTTGGATCTGGGATATGACAATGTGAGTGCCTTCATAGCCTTGTTCCGTCGGATGTTCGGCACTACTCCAGGGCGGTATAAAATTTAATTATCTCTTCGCTGAACATGATGCGTTATCCGCCGCTTTGATTACGTTTGTCATGGGATGAGAGGGGCAAGTAATTCGGGCCCCTGATTTTTCACATTGCCGACCGCCCGCGTTACCGGGTGCCAGGTAAAATCGTCGGCGGAAACGGCTCCGTCGCTGGCAATCTCCGCCGCTTCCGCGCCGGTGACATCTTGCCTCATCCATTCCCGGGCGGCTTCAGGCGCCAGGACCAACGGCCGACGGTCATGAATATTGACAAGACCGCGATCGGCGGCGGCCGTCACGATCAAGAATCCTTCGGCATGGTCCCCACGTTCGAACGGAGTCCGACCAATCGCGGCCATAAAAATTGGCTGGCCATCCTTACGCTGGATAAAGTATGGCTGCTTTGTATTTCCTTCCTTTTTCCACTCAAACCAGCCGTCGGCGAAGCAGATCGCCCGTCCGTGCTCCCACAGCGGCTTGAACATCCTGCTGGAGGCTGCAGTCTCAACCCGGGCATTAATCAGCGGCGGTTTATCCCACCATCCTGGCGCATAGCCCCAGTAAACGGCATCGAGATGGAGTTGCTCATCGCGTTCATTGAGGAGTAAAACTTTTGTCCCGGGCGCGACGTTATAGCGCCCGATAGGCGCCGGGTCCCAGGCAATATCTCGTTCGGCCGCTTCCACGAGATGCGCCAGGTATTCTTCCCGGCTTTGCGCTTGCGCAAAACGTCCGCACATAGCCACCTCCAGCGTGATGTCTGACTAACAGTATAGAACAGCTGCAAAACGGTGTTTTCACCTGCCCAATCACCACGCTCCTTCCACGTCAGTAGACCATTATTTCAGGCCGTTATCTTGCCTGACGTCGCGACAGTACACGCTGGGCGTTAGGCCTGGCATCGTCCGTTTATGCTTCATCGTTATTACCCTAACGCCTGTCTGATAAAGGAAATCGTTTTTACTCTTTTTATTATCTTTCAGAATTATCGCACGGAGTTTTACCTTTGTCTGAAATGGTTGTCGCTGGGTTGTATTTGAAAACATCCACCCCTTATTATTTAAAAAATCATCTTTATCTTTTAAAAGGTTGTTATGAGTAACTTACTATTATTAGTCCTGGCGGTGGTGTTATTGTTTACATCTTTGTTTTTTGGCCTGTCCTATGTTAGAGAAAGAAGAAAAATGAAGATGCGCTTTAATAAATTCCGACGTTAACCGATCCTTCCTGCGGAAAGCGCAAGAGCAACAGATGAGAATCTCGTTAACTCTTGTTTGGTAGCTATTTGGAATTTTTTCATAATATTGATTTTGTGAGAGAAGACCGTCTTATGGCTGATGCCCAGTTCTTGCGCTATCTGCTGATTGTTCATTCCCGTTCTGATCGCATCGATAATATAAAGTTGTGATTTGGTCAAGGTTAACCGAGGGCATTTGACACAGCGTCTGCTGTCTTTTTCCAGCCCACCGCAACTAGATGTTGTCGACTCCGTCAGACGTTTTGCAATCTGATTTTTTACGCGGCGCAAGTCGCTGTTCATGCTGATAAAAGTGGCATCGCGTAGACAAAGTGGTAACCGTTCAACCTGCAAAGCGCTGTCGGTGGCGACGAAAATAAAAATAGACGTGTGCGGAGGGAGTTTTTTGAAAAACGGGTGGCATAGATAATGTTCACCAGCGGCCATTTCTGTGAACAGCATATCAATCGGACCTAATATATCTGTGGAATATTCCACAACGGAATACGGTTCACGGATGTGTTCTTCCTTCGCGATCTCGCTAAGCAGTTCGCAAATTCCGCGATTAAGAAATATGTTTTCAGTGTTAATTAAAATATCAGGCATAGTCATGGCGATCGTGAAAGTTGTCATGCATTTTAAGTGGAGAACATTAAATGCGTATGCCTTTAGGATATTTCTAATAATCAACAAATGCAATAAGTCTAATTTTGGACTTTGAGCTGGCGAGTAAAATTAATGGTATATTAATCAATGACTTATTTTTTAGCGTTGCGCGGGCATGACCGCTAATTTGGCACAAACTGCTTAAATTGCTTATATTGCATGCGTTAATTCTGGTCTCAAATATATTAATCAGAGTTACTTATTCACTGTATGAATTGCTTTTTCAAAAATACCTTTTGCAGGCGCGGGTCCTTGAGGAGATTGCGCCTGAGCGAAACCTGGGGTGGTCATTGATAAAAAGGGGCGGGGTAGACCCGCCGCTGCGGAGGGTGAACAGCAACGGCGTACAACAGAATCAGTTATCAGGATTGTTGGAAATGCTTTTCCACACCATTCCCAGGCCGATCAACATCGACGCGAAGAGGGCGAACAGGGTGGTTGAGATAAAAATGCTGGCCATGGCGGTGCCTCAGAAAGTGCGTATGCAGATCATTAGGCACGGTGTCGGATGAAAGGTTCCTTACCCGGCCGGGTATATTTTCACCAGCGGCGTCCGGTTGACGGCAACAAGGCGAATGCCACGTCGAAGCGCCGCTGTTGGCAAGGGGACCCTGAGAGGCAGCCGGGTTGCTAACCGCGCTGTTCATGGGGAGAATACACGACGGCAAAGGGGGAGCGATTCGGACGTTGACATCCCCTTAAACAAGTTATATATACATGTCGCTTCTGTTTATTGAATGTTAAACAGCATCAGTTATGGGACTCAGAAGCGCCACAGCCCCCGCCGTCGGGCGGGGGTAACTTCGCCACCGGCATGCTTATTTTTAACTGAGGCTGGCGAAGAAAAATTTTTTATTTCGGGTCTTGAAAAACGCGCCTTAGATATTATTTTATATAGCGGACAAGCAATGCTTGCCTTTATGTTGAGCTTTTGAATGGATATTCAGGAGGTTAATTATGGCACTCAAAACCTTGTCAGCACTCCCGGTATTTGCTGATTCTCTTTTTGCCGATCGCTTTAATCGTATTGACCGTCTTTTCAGCCAGTTAACGGGCGATACGCCGGTGGGCACTTTACCGGCTTATGATTTACAGAAAGTCGACGACAGCAATTTCCTGCTCAGCGTCAGCGTGCCTGGCTGGAAAGATGATGAGCTGGAAATAGAAACCGTAGGGGGGAATCTGCATATTTCCGGGAAACGCCAGGAAACCGATTCCTCGACAGACAGCGGTGAACGCTGGATTTATAAAGGTATCCGCCGCGCTAATTTCCAGCTCAGTTTCTCTCTTCCTGAACACGCCCAAATTAATCAGGCGCAGCTGGATAGCGGCATCTTAAAAATAGCCATCCACCAGGAAATCCCGGAGAGCGAAAAGCCACGTAAAATTGCGATCGAGAATCAGGGGCGCGTGATAGAACATAAAGTTTGATTCACCGTTGTTCCGAGGATGTTACCTTAAAGGCCCGCCCTGCGGGCCTTTATCCGTTCCCCCTGAAAATATAAATGGCCCCCCGACGACAAAGAAATCGATATGCTATTCTGTTAACAGACGCAGTGAGTCTGCTATTTCTTTCAATTTCGGCGAGGAGGAAGAATGACTGACGAGATCGATAGCGACGCAAACAATACGCATGAACTAACCGCTGAAGTGGCTC
>OHRJ01000264.1_pt1 | contig 18812 bp, 14 predicted proteins | sample 1578401 | NCBI WGS metagenome assembly OHRJ01 (sample SAMEA3879520, study PRJEB24766) | human gut metagenome | biome: human-associated habitat; feature: feces | place: USA | collected 1985/1987 | reverse complement strand
CTTATAAAAATTATACTTATAGTCGGCTGTATTAATGTTGTCTTGATTGTCATTCAGAAAATATTCACAGAATGGTTTATGATATTCTTACAAATTGATGACTTTAATAATTCCTCTAGGGATAGTGGATTAAGGCTTGACAATGTGAATGATTCATTACGTGCAATGGGGTCTTTTACTAGTTTTATTGCATCAGGTACTTTGATGGTACTTTGTTTTATAATAGTTAATGAAGTAAAAAAAATAAAATTAAAAACAAGATTAATATTGTCTGCCATGTTTTTGAGTGCAGCTATTGCTACGACTTATAAAACTGCCATTATCGGAATTAGTATCTATCTGATTCTAAAGGTTGTTTTAGGTGTATTTACAAAAGGTGGTGGAACCATAAGAAATACAATAGTAATAGCATATACGGTTATAGTATTTACAGTTTCTGCGTTCTGCTTTAATGATTATTTTTTGTACAATCAGCTTAAAAATACGACATTCCATGATTCTGCCTATGGATCAATATATATAAGAGTAAAACAACACAATGATATATTTGAAAGTGTGGAGAAGGGGAATATTTTAACTGGGGCAGGGATTGGCACCAATGGAACTGAAGGGCCAAAAGGCTTTAAATCAAATAGTAAGGCATTAGATAGTACCTATATTAATATACTAAGTAATTATGGTCTTCTGGGTGTTATTATTTATCTGGCGATATTGTTTTTTTTGATTTTATATCTCTCAATTAAAAAGAATCCACTGGGAGCTAACGTGTCAATAATGTTGTTACTATATCATTTATATTAATGGACTTCACATTAAACTTATTTTTTTATTTACTCATAGCATTTTCAATTTTCTATTCCCAATCAGACGAAAAAAGTATAACTGAGAAGATGCAAATGGAGGTGGAAGAATGTTGACTTGGATTGTAGGGCCTACAGGGCGCTTTGATACGGGAGTTGCAAAGTATAGCTTTGAATTAATAAATGCTTTGAAAAAGTTCAAAAAGGATATAAATATAGTTTCCTATGAGGATAATGGAAAACCTAACTCTTTAAGTCGCTACATTTGGCAATTTATATTATTACCATTGCATGTAGTATTCAAAACGCGTCATGACGATTTAGTAATATATCAGGAAGCATTCAGTCACTTATCTTTTTTTAGAATGTTTAGCAATAAAAAAACAATGATAATTATACATCATGTCCCTGAAGTTAATGATTTATCAATAAAGGGGTTATATCTAAAGTCATTGTTTTTTCTTTTGTCAAAAATGAAACATGTTGTTTATATAGTACCTACATCTTTTACTGGCAAGTTATTAAATGATGTTATGAAGTTGCCAAACGAAAAAATTAATATTGTGCCCAATGCTATTTCTTATGCAAAAGATAGCGAACTCTTTGATACTAAGGAAATTAGTATCGTCGATAGTATTCTGGAAAAGAAAAAAAAAGGATATACTATAGCATTGAATGTAGGCAGTTTTGAAAAAAGAAAAAATTTAAGTGTTTTAACAGATGTTTTTAGACAATTACGAAATGAAAAAATTTACTTCATTAAGGCTGGCTTCGCTATCGATGAGAAAAATAAGAATGCATTTGATACTGAAATGAAAGAGTCAGGTATCGACTATCTGCTACTTGATAAGGTATCTTCAGAACTTATTTGTAAATTATATGAATGTAGTGATTTGTATTTGGCAACCTCGACATACGAAGGCTTCGGCAGAACTCTTGTAGAAGCACAGAATGCAAAATGTATCGTAATATCATCCTCTATCCCTGCTCATAACGAGATAATGAATAATGCCGCATTAGAGGTCACAAGTTATTTGCAATCAGATGAATGGGTGAAAATGATAAAAACATCATTGTCTATGGAACAAAGTGAACGTAATAAGTTAATCGCCGATGGCCTCATTAACTCATCGCGATTTTCTCCTGTTAATGTTGCTCAAACCTTTATGAAAATTTTATGAGAAAAATACTATATATTGCATCACGGGCACCGACATCCTACGCAGGTCGGGAGTATATGATAAATCAGAATGTCAATTTTTTTTGCGACTTAGGCTTCAAAGTCGATATGTTTTTTTTTGAAAATAAAAAAATTGAGAAACTTAAAAATGTAAATAAGATATACCAGTTTGAGCGTCCAGGTATCTTAGATATATTAAAAAGTTTTTTTTCAGGGAAAAAATTATCTCTCCAGGAACGTCTTTTTTACTCGAATAAAGCTAAGAAAACAATTCAGAGTATTTTAAAAGAAGATAGCTACGACGTAGTCATTGTGGATATGGTTAGAATGGCATATTTAGTTGAAGATATCGATGTAAAAAAAATATTAGAATATGACGATCTTCTGAGTATGCGTTATTCAAGAATGCTGAGTGATTTTGATAATAGTATTAATCTTCTCGGTACTTATACAGAAAAATTCCCTCCTTTCATAGGCGAGTTAATTAAACCATTCCGAAAGGCAGTATTAAGAAAAGAATCTGAGCTAATATATCGTCGTGAGCTTGAACTATCGGAAAAATTTGATGCAATAACATTTACTTCACCGGTTGAAGCAAGCAAGTTTAGTAAAATGTCTAATCTTCCTGTTGTATATTATAATCCACCATCTGTAGCTGTAGAGAAAAATACGCGGTTAAATGAATTAAATAAAGCTAGCTTTTTCCTTGTGGGGAATATGAAAGCTAACCATAACTTGGCAACTTTGCAGATGCTCGTAAATATATTTAAACGGAAGGAATTACAGGATAAAAATATCTCTATATCAATATACGGTGACTATGATACAAGAGCAGTAGAGATGTGTGATGGATTAGATAATATAATTCTTCATGGTGTAGTAAATAATATATCAGATATTTTTAATTCTAATAATTGCTTAGTTGCACCTATTCCATTTGGTTCAGGAATTAAGGTCAAAGTAATCGAAGCAATGGGGTTTGGAGCTTTAGTTATTACTAATGATATTGGTGCAGAAGGAATTGGTATAAAACAGAATGTTAATTTCTTAGAGTGTAGTACTCAAGATGAGTTTGCTCTCAAAATCATTGATGTACACAACAGTTTTGAAATATATAAAACAATAGCAACTAATGGAACTGAGTATATACAAAAGAATTTCGCGAGAGAAGTGGTTTTAGACAATATTTCGAATGTTTTTTCTAATCTTGGGATAAAAATTAGGTGACCTATGTTTCCAGATAAAGTATTAGTTATTAATGAAAATTGTTCTGATAATATAGGTGACCACGCAATTAATGAGGGTGTGAAGAGTTTATTACGGGAAAATGGGTTCGAACCGGTCTGTGTTGGTTTTGATGCAGAGTTAAAAGTAGTAAGAGCAAAGAAAATAATTATTAAAGATGGTGTTAGAGATAAATTACGCAAAATCAAATATAAATATTTAACATCAAATATTTTCTTTAAATATCTCCGGTGGGTATTAGAAAATAAGAAAAGAATTGCGGCAATAAACTTTTCCGAATATAAATTTGTCATAATCGGAGGGGGGCAGCTAATCCAGGCAGGTGGCACCTTCCCGATAGCCCTGTTTAAGTGGGTTACAGATATTAAACGCGCTCGAGTGCCTGTTTATATTTTAGGCGTTGGTTGTGCTGAGAAGTTTGGTCATGTTGATAAACAGCTTATAAGTATCGCACTTAATAAATCTGATGGCTTGTTTTTGAGAGAAAAAAGGTCTATAGATAAAGTAAATACGTTCTTTTCTGCTAACGCTTTGTACATTCCGGATTTAGCTTATAGCTTATATCCTTCAATTGTCAAAAGAGAAGTGAAGAAAAAATATGTCATAATTGGTGCAACATCCTATTATGTATATATGAAGAATATTAAGGAAATTAATGCTGGAGAATACAAATCTTTATCTGACTACATTCATATATGGGTAGAGTTAATTAAAAAGGAAGTCTCTTCAGGAGAAAAGGTTGTTTTAGCCTCTACGACTATTGATGATGCTGTCTTAAATGAATTTATTTATAATATGCCAGAAATAAAATCTTTGAATGCATCAATTACGCTAGTGAAAGACTTAACTTCTCTGGATGAATACCTTGATATTTTGGCTCAGGCGAAAAGAGTTTATTCTGGGCGGATGCATTCACTAATTTTAGGTCATATTAATGGTTGTGAAATAAGACCAATAAGGCTAAACAAAAAAATTGATTATTATCTCGATGAATATTCTGACAGAGCACCAGTGGAAATAAAAAAAGAGATAAGTGATGTGTTTAATACTCTTAATAAGGATGTGAAATGCTAATAATTGATCTAAGTGCTACGCAGCCGACAGAAGCAGCGAAGTTTCATGGCGGAAGTGAATATGCCAAGGCCGTGTTTATGAAGTTTATAGAACTGGGTTTTTTAAATTTCTCAGCTATTTACAATGAAGAGTATGACTTAGACAAAGAAATTGAAAATGTATGTATAGAGAAAAACATTTCTCTTATTAGTAAGAAAGGGAAAGCCTCTATAATAAATTATATTAATGAAGTCCAGCCGGATGTTTATTATTCAGCCTTACCATATGAACAGGCCGATATAAATACCAAGAAAACATTATTCATAATGACTATTCATGGGTTAAGGGAAATTGAATGTCCTTCTGATTCAATAGAATTATCATATGCACTTAATCTGAAATCAAAAATAAAAGTATTGATAAAAAATACTTTTTTCCCCAATTGGAATAGGAATAAATATAAAAAGAAGTTTTCTAAATTATTAGATAAAAAGAATATTAGAATAATCACAGTTTCTGATCATACAAAATATTCACTATGTTCTGTTTTCCCGTTCATTAAAAATAGTGATATTTTTGTAAGCCCAGCTCCTTGTCCTTTTGGCCTTGATAATATTTTAAAAACCGATGAACTCAAGAAGATAGATTTAATTAGTAAAGGTTTTTTCTTGCTGGTAAGTGGAAACAGATGGTTGAAAAACAATTTTCGAGCTTTAGATGCTCTCGATCAGTTTTATTCAAAGAATTCTGAATGTAAAATTAAAACTATTATCACTGGGATGAGTTCTGTTTCGATAAAATTAATAAATAAAGAGCGCTTTATTTTTTTAGATTATCTAAAGAAAGACTCTTTGGATTGGTTATACGCAAATGCTTACTGTTTTGTTTATCCATCTTTAAATGAGGGATACGGATATCCTCCAGTACAAGCAATGTATTATGGTACACCAGTACTTGCATCTTCTTTATCTAGCATTCCAGAGGTTTGTGATAATAATGTATTGTACTTTGATCCTAAAAATGTATTAGAAATAGAGAATAGAATTCTTCGACTTTATAATGAGGGAGAGCTTTATAATGAATTAGCTAGTAAAGGGAAATTACATGCTAATAAAATTAAAAATGCGCAGGAGCAAAATTTGAAGAGAGTTGTTGAATATATTTATTATTCCTCCCTCCATAATAATTAAGAGTTTAAAATGTCTGAATCTCACTCTCGGAAAACAATCAAGGCAATTGCATGGAGTGCAGGAGAAAGGTTCTCAGTCCAAGGATTTCAGTTTATTACAAGTATTGTATTAGCACGATTAATTTCACCCGCTGAATATGGGATAATGGGATTGGTACTTGTTTTTATCATTTTTTCTGATCTCTTGATCAATAGTGGATTTTCTCAAGCTTTAATACAAAAGAAAAATAGAGACGAAATTGATTATTCGACTGTGTTTTACTTTAATATATTTATAGGTGTGCTTATTTATGGCGGACTATATTATTCAGCCCCATATATTTCCGCCTTTTACAAGGAAGATGTTCTCACTGGAATTTTAAGAACTGTATCATTAGTTGTTTTAATTAAGCCATTTTACTTAGTGCAAATGACGATTTTATCGATTAATCTTAATTTTAAGTTAAGGACAAAAATAAACTTCTTAAGTGCATTAATTAGTGGGATAATCGCGATTTTTTTAGCATATAAGGGTATTGGAGTATACGCACTAGTTTGGCAACAATTGATCAATAATTTTTTAATTACTTTGTTATCATTCGCTTTTATTAGATGGCTTCCATTATTCGTATTTTCATTTTCATCATTGAAACACCTGTTTCATTTTGGTTATAAATTATTAATTTCAGGAGTTGTTCGTAGTTTCGTTGATAATGGATATGCTATCATGATAGGTAGATTACTATCTATACGTGATGTTGGGTATTACACTCAAGGCCGAAATATCCCAGATTTGATATCAATGAATTTATTCACAATACTACAAAATGTATTTTTCCCAGTAATGTCCGAAATGCAAGATAATAAAAGCGAACTTATTTCTTTCTATAAAAAAGGACTTGAAGGAGTATCTTTTATTATTGTCCCTGTTATGGTAGGCATGATGTTAATTGCAGAGCCATTTGTACATTTTGTTCTCTCTGAAAAATGGAATGGTGCTATCATAGTTATGCAATGGATTGCTCTATCACGGTTAATCATTCCTCTTAGCGCACTAAATAGTAGCCTTATCAATGCTATTGGTCGTTCAGATGCTTATTTACGAGTTGATATGGCAAAAATACCAATTACAGTTGGAGCATTATTCATAACTGTACCATTTGGACTACATGTTGTGGTTATTGGTAATGCCGTTGTTTCATTTATATGCTTCTTCATTAATGCGTATTACCCTGGGAAATGGTTTAATTTAGGGGCTGTTGTACAGTTACGCATTATTTCTAAAGTCGTAATGGCTGCCATACTAATGGCGTTGAGTGTGTACTATATCCAGATGTCTTCGCCTTTTTTAGAGTTGATTATAAAAATTATTGTAGGAGCTTTAGTATATTATATCTCATGTCTTATATTGAAGGTTGAATCATGTCTCATGATAAACAATTTTATTGCAAATAAAGTGTCTAACATAAGATCTTATTGAGAGAATATATGAAAAACGTTGTGTTCATTATGCCTTTTTTAGGCAATACAGGTGCAGAGAAAGTTATATTTAATATTGTTAATAATTTGGATAGAACGCTTTTTAAGCCATTCTTGTTATTATATAAAGAAGATGAGCAAAGAAATTCTTTATTAAAGGATTTATCTCCGGATGTTACTGTTGGTTATTTGAATATTAATGGAAGGATTCGTTCTGCATTACCTATTTTTATTTGGCGAATTAAACAATTTTGTAAAAAAAATAGAATAGAAACACTTCTGATAAGTGATGGTACATCAAATGCTGCATTTAGTCCTTTTTTGCCACTTTTAGGGCGTAAAATTAAAAAAATTGCAAGAGAGTCTAATCTCCCAAGTCTCTATGAGAAAAATAGAGTTGTTAATTTTTTTTATCGAGTATTTTATGAAAATTACGATACTATAATTGTGCAAAGTAATGAGATGTACAATGATATAGTTTATAATCTGAAGATTCCTAAGGGAAAAGTTATTAAAATAAATAATCCACTAGATCTTAAATATATCGAAAGGTTATCCCTTGAAAAGTCCGAAGCTAATATATGTAATGCGAAAATAAATTTATTGACTATAGGACGACTTACATATCAAAAAGGCTATGACATACTTTTGGAAGCATTTTCAAAAATTAATAACGATGTTTATCATCTTATTATTATTGGTGATGGAGAGGAACGTAATTCACTAAATAATCTTTGCAAAACTTTGCGCTTAGAAGATAAAGTTACTTTTATAAAAAATACTAATAATCCTTATTCTATAATGAAAAAAGCTGATCTCTTCATTTCTAGTTCTCGATGGGAAGGTTACCCAAATGTGGTTATAGAAGCAATTGCATGTGGCTTACCTGTTGTTGCAAATAACTATCCTGGTGGTATTCATGAAATCCTCAACTCGGATAATGGGGTTATATGCGATTTATCAAATGAGTTAGAAGAGGGTTTGACAAAAGCTCTCAAATTGAAGAATGTTAAGTTCAATGAATCAGTAATTGACGATATTTATGATAAATATCAGCAGACATTACTTTAATAAGTTAGCTGTTAGGTGGTTAAATGAAAAATATGTGGCTTTTCGTTTTTCTTGCAGCTTTCTCATTTAATTCAAATTCATTTGAGAAGGGCATAAACTTACACATAAAGAGGTACGGCGGGGACCCACAATTTTACATCAATCTTGCAAAAGAGTATGGGTTTACTTCAGTGAGGGACGACTATTCATGGAACTTGGTACAACATGATGGTAAAAACTTTGGAATGTATGGAGATCTAAAAAAATCTGACTACTTTTTTTCTAAAAGAAATCCCTTATCGAAAGTTTTAATATTAGGATATGGTAATAGTTTTCTAACAAAAAATAATTATCCAGCCAACCAATCAGAAGTTGAAGCTTTTTCTGAGTATGTCAAGTTTACCGTTTTGCGCTACAAGGGCAGTGTCAGGTATTATGAGATCTGGAATGAATGGTTATATGGTACTGGGATACCCTTTAAAACTGTTGTGCCTGAACCAGGTGTGTTTTTCAATCTAGTAGCCAAATCATCCAAAGTCATTCGTCAATATGACCCTAATGCTATAATTATCATAGGGTCAATTAATCCATTCAAGGATAGAGAGCGTGTTTGGATGGATACTTTGATTGATAGGGGCGTTTTAAATTATATTGATGGAATATCATTGCATCCATATTCTTATGGTAACCCTGATTTAAAAATGAGAAATCCCATAAATAATCTTAATGAAATAGATAATTATGAATCTTATTTAAAGAGTAAAACAAACAAAGATGTCCCTTTATATATAACAGAGTTTGGTTATACTTCTTATAAAGGTAAAAATTCTACTCCACCAGAATTGATCTTTAAATATATGAATATTTATATGGATGAAGCCAGGAAGCGAACATTTATAAAAGGGGTTTGGTGGTATGATTTAATAGATGATGGGACAGACGTGAATAACAGAGAACATCATTTTGGCATCTTGAACAAAAATTTCAAGGTTAAATGATTTTTGTATATACACAATATTTTATTAATTAATGAGGGAACTTATGATTTTGCCTGTTATTATGGCTGGTGGTACCGGTTCAAGGTTATGGCCAATGTCGCGAGAGCTTTTTCCAAAGCAATTCTTGAAATTAACTAGTCAACACTCAATGCTACAAGAGACGTTAATTAGACTTGATGGGTTAGATGTTACTAATCCCATGCTTATATGTAATGAACAACATAGATTTCTGGCTGCAGAGCAATTGAGAAAAATAGATAAACTTTCAAATAACATAATTCTTGAGCCTGTAGGCCGTAATACGGCACCAGCCATCGCTTTAGCAGCATTTTGTGCTATGCAAGATGGTGATGACCCATTATTATTAGTTCTTGCCGCTGACCATGTCATTGAAAATAAGGATGCTTTCCACCGTGCTATTCAAGATGCTATCCCATTTGCACTTAATGGAAATCTTGCAACATTTGGTATAGTCCCCACAGGCCCTGAAACTGGTTATGGTTATATTCATCGTGGGTCTGTTTTAAAAGATGGTATCGAGACGGCATTCTCAGTAAATGGTTTTGTAGAAAAACCTGATCTTGATACTGCTATTACTTATCTTAATTCTGGTGAGTATTATTGGAACAGTGGGATGTTTCTTTTTAAAGCCTCAGTGTTCCTTAATGAATTAAAAAAACATCGGCCTGATATATACGATGTGTGCAATAAGTCTGTGGATAAATTACATTTTGATAGTGTTGTTGATTTCATTAGGATAGATGCAGACATATTTACTACTTGTCCTGATGAGTCTGTTGATTATGCTGTTATGGAAAAAACTTCTCATGCGGTAGTAGTCCCACTAGATGCTGGTTGGAATGATGTTGGTTCTTGGTCTGCTCTTTGGGAAGTGAATGATAAAGATAGCGATTTGAACTGTATTTCAGGGGATGTATTTACCCACAATGCTACGAATTGTTATATCAATACGGACGAGGCTTTTGTAGCTGCAATTGGCGTTGATAATTTGGTAGTTATCAATACTAAAGATTCAATATTAATTATTAATAAAGATAAAGTTCAAGATGTAAAAAAAGTCGTTGAATATCTTAAAAGTAATGATAGAAGAGAATACCGACTACATAGGGAAAATTATAGGCCTTGGGGGTTACAGGATAAAATTGTTACCCAGCCTCGTTATCATATTAATCGGATAACTATAAATCCTGGTGCAAAGTTGTCACTACAGAGTCACTTACATAGGGCTGAACATTGGGTTGTATTGACCGGAACGGCTCAGGTCACGTTGGACGGTAAAGAATTTTTATTAACTGAAAATCAATCAACGTTTATTCCTGCTGGAGCGAAACATATGCTGATGAATCCAGGTAAAATTGAATTGGAAATTTTAGAAATCGCTTCAGGATCTTATTTGGGTGACGATGATGTAATTAGGGCTAATGACCATTAAAAAAGTAATATTCTTTTGTTAAATTTGTTAAGGATTAAAAATGACTGATAAACTAACTTGTTTTAAAGCATATGATATTCGTGGAAAACTTGGGCTGGAGCTTAATGAAGATATTGCATACCGTATTGGGCGTGCATATGGACAATATCTCAAACCAGAATGTGTCGTAGTTGGCGGTGATGTTCGGTTAACTAGTAATTCTTTGAAAAATGCATTATCTGATGGTCTTCGTGATTCAGGTGTCTATGTATATGATATTGGACTTGCAGGGACTGAAGAAATTTATTTTGCCACATCTTATTTAAATATAGATGGGGGGATTGAGGTTACGGCAAGCCATAATCCAATTGATTATAATGGTATGAAGCTTGTTCGTCGTAATTCTCAACCTATCAGTGGCGATACCGGACTATTTGAAATCAGAAGGCTAGCTGAAGAAAACTCTTTTGATGAATGTTTAACGGGAGAGCGAGGTGGCTATAAGTCTATTTCGACTCTTTTGCCTTATGTTGAAAAGCTCCTGAGTTATATCCGATTGTCAAACTTTAACAAAAAGCTAAAATTGGTTATAAATTCAGGTAATGGTGCTGCTGGTCATGTCATTGATGCATTGGAACAGGCTTTTTCACAAAATGGTGTTGGGATTGAGTTTATTAAAATTAACCATGAACCTGATGGGGATTTTCCTAATGGAATTCCTAACCCGCTTCTTTCTGAATGTCGGCAAGATACTATTGATGCGGTTAAGGCACACAAAGCAGATATGGGGATCGCTTTTGACGGAGATTTCGACCGTTGCTTTTTGTTTGATGAAAAAGGCAACTTTATTGAAGGGTATTACATCGTTGGGCTATTAGCTGAGGCATTTTTAGAGAAAGCCCCAGGACAGAAAATTATTCATGATCCAAGGTTGAGTTGGAATACTATTGATATTGTCAATAAATCTAGTGGATTACCTGTCGTTTCAAAAACAGGTCATGCATTTATAAAAGAGAAGATGCGTGAAGAAGATGCCATTTATGGCGGGGAGATGAGTGCCCACCACTACTTTAGAGACTTCTTTTACTGTGATAGTGGCATGATCCCGTGGTTACTAGTTGCGGAGTTATTATGTGTGAAAAATTGCTCTTTGAGCTCGCTAGTTGAGAAGCGTATGGAGTTATATCCTGCCTCAGGCGAAATTAATAGTATAATATCTGATCCGAACACTGCTATTAATAATGTCCTTAAAACATTTGAAACAAATGCAATTAAAGTTGACCATATTGACGGTATTAGTGTTGAGTTTGAGCAATGGCGATTTAATTTGAGAACATCTAATACAGAACCAGTTGTTCGTTTGAATGTTGAGTCTAAAGGTGATGTGACTTTGATGCAGGAGAAAACTAAGCAAATATTGCAATTGTTACGTAGTTAGGTTTTTATAAGTATCGCGAAATTTCGGGCTGTATGATTTTTTTCATAGGTTCGTTTAAAATATAAGGTTACTATTAAAATAGTAACCTTTCCGTAAGATTCGACGTTACTTCGAGTGATGCACTTATGAAAGATTTCCATAGAGGACGTGCTAATGCATCTTTGATTTCTATGATGCAGCGTTTTTCTGATATTAGTATTATTCTTTTCTCTTTCTATATATCCTTTTATATATTCAATCATTTTTTTGATTTCGGCAATATTTTGACACCATTATTATCCCTTGTCGTGTTTCAGATGATTGGAGGGATTACTGATTTTTATCGTTCATGGCGAGGTGTAAGGATATCTGTTGAGCTACAGCTTGTCATTGGAAACTGGATTTTAAGTCTATTATTAACTCTTGGTATAAGTTCTATAATATTTAATTATAATGTTTCTTTTGTTTTTTTTGTATCTTGGTTTGCTTTAGGACTTATCGGTTTTATAATCTGTCGTAGTTTTATCAGATATGTATGCGGTAAACTACGGAATTATGGATTCAATACGAGGCGTGTAGCCGTCGCCGGCAGTATGCCTTCAGGTATTTTTTTGCTAAAAAGTTTTAACAGGGCACCCTGGCTTGGTTTTTCTGTTATCGGTATCTATGATGAAGTTCCTTTAGAAGATACTGAAATCTCATATATTGGTAGCTTTTCAAAGCTAATTGAAGATGCCGAAAATGGAAAATTGGACAAAGTTTATATTGCTCTGGGTATGTCCGAGGAAGCAAAGATAAAAGAGCTCGTAAGGGCTTTAACAAATACCACATGTTCAGTGCTATTAATTCCAGATTTGTTTACATACAATATCCTACAATCTAGAACAGAAGAAATAAACGGCGTTCCAGTCGTCCCCTTGATTGATACACCTTTGGATGGAATCAATCGTGTACTTAAAAGATTAGAGGATTTTTTTATTTCGTTAATTATACTTATTCTGATTTCTCCAATTCTATTAATTATTGCCGTTGCTATAAAATTAACATCTAGTGGTCCGATTATATTTAAACAAATTCGATATGGAATGGATGGTAAGCCCATTAAAGTCTGGAAATTCAGATCTATGACTGTCATGGAAAATAATGATGTTGTGATTCAGGCCCAAAAGAATGACATTAGGGTAACAAAGGTTGGCCGTTTTCTACGTCGAACTTCGCTTGACGAATTACCACAGTTTTTTAATGTTCTATTTGGTCAGATGTCTATTGTTGGTCCCCGCCCTCATGCAGTTGCACATAATGAACAGTACCGTAGTTTAATCGAAGGTTACATGTTAAGACATAAAGTGAAGCCTGGTATTACCGGGCTGGCTCAGATTAATGGCTGGCGTGGTGAAACCGATACTCTAGAAAAAATGCAGAAACGAATAGAGTTTGATTTGCTTTATATTCAAAACTGGAGCGTTTTTTTAGATTTGAAAATTATTTTTCTGACAATTTTTAAGGGGTTTGTCAGTGATAGCGCTTATTGATTACATTTTCTGCTTTTATTTGAACCAATAGTCCCTTTTTAACAATATTTTCGGCAATTCTATATTCTTTTTACACTTTAAGTTAAACTTAAACTTTCTCGAAGCTGCGAGCGTGTCGCAGTGACCACACCAGACAGGAGTATGTAATGTCCAAGCAACAGATCGGGGTTGTCGGTATGGCAGTGATGGGGCGCAACCTTGCGCTCAACATCGAAAGCCGTGGTTATACCGTCTCTGTTTTCAACCGCTCCCGTGAAAAGACCGAAGAAGTGATAGCCGAGAATCCGGGCAAGAAACTGGTCCCTTATTATACCGTCAAAGAGTTTGTTGAATCGCTCGAAACTCCACGCCGTATCCTGTTAATGGTGAAGGCGGGCGCTGGTACTGATAGCGCGATCGATTCTCTTAAGCCGTATCTGGACAAAGGCGATATCATCATTGATGGTGGTAACACCTACTTCCAGGACACAATTCGTCGCAACCGCGAATTGTCTGCTGAAGGCTTTAACTTTATCGGTACTGGGGTTTCTGGTGGGGAAGAGGGCGCGCTGAAGGGCCCATCTATCATGCCTGGTGGGCAGAAAGAAGCTTATGAGCTGGTAGCGCCGATTCTCGAGCAGATCGCTGCTCGTGCAGAAGATGGTGAACCTTGTGTCGCCTATATTGGTGCTGACGGTGCTGGTCACTATGTGAAGATGGTGCATAACGGCATTGAGTATGGCGATATGCAGCTTATTGCGGAGGCATACGCTTTGTTGAAAGGTGGCCTTGCTCTGTCTAATGAAGAACTGGCAACAACCTTTACTGAGTGGAACGAAGGCGAACTCAGCAGCTACCTGATTGATATCACCAAAGACATCTTCACCAAAAAAGACGAGGAAGGAAAATACCTTGTTGATGTGATTCTTGATGAGGCAGCCAACAAAGGTACAGGTAAATGGACCAGCCAGAGCTCACTCGACCTAGGCGAACCGCTATCCCTGATTACTGAATCTGTTTTTGCGCGTTACATTTCTTCACTGAAGGACCAGCGTGTTGCAGCTTCTAAAGTCCTGACGGGGCCCAAAGCTCAACCGGCTGGTGACAAAGCGGAGTTTGTAGAGAAAGTTCGTCGCGCTCTGTATCTGGGCAAAATCGTTTCTTATGCTCAGGGTTTTTCTCAGCTACGTGCCGCATCGGATGAATACAACTGGGATCTGAACTACGGTGAGATTGCCAAAATCTTCCGTGCCGGTTGCATTATTCGTGCTCAGTTCCTGCAGAAGATCACAGACGCTTACGAGCAGAATGCTGGCATCGCTAACCTGTTGCTGGCGCCGTACTTTAAGCAGATTGCTGATGAGTATCAGCATGCGCTGCGTGATGTAGTGGCTTATGCTGTTCAGAACGGCATCCCGGTTCCGACATTCTCTGCTGCCATTGCCTACTACGACAGCTATCGTTCTGCGGTCCTGCCAGCTAACCTGATCCAGGCTCAACGCGACTATTTCGGTGCTCATACCTACAAGCGCACTGATAAAGAAGGCGTATTCCATACTGAGTGGATGGAATAATAGCCAGTTATAAACAGTACTTCAATCCCGGTTATTTGATAACCGGGATTTTCTTATGAATCTCTTTCACTCCGAACATTCTTTTTATGACTGTTCGTCTCTTATTTAAAGCTTTGTTAGTTGCTCTCGATCGGGAAAGGTCTGTTCTTGACATACATCCAACCAGAGAGTAAAACCGCCAGAAGCGTTGATTACCAGGGTGGCTAATATGCCGCCGTCCAGTTAACTGATTAAAGTGTGATCGAATGAAAATTACTATTTCCGGTACCGGTTATGTTGGTTTATCGAACGGCATCCTGATTGCGCAGAACCACGAAGTGGTCGCGTTGGATATCGTACAATCTAAAGTTGATATGCTGAACCAAAAGATGTCGCCGATTGTCGATAAAGAGATTCAGGAATATCTGGCCGAAAAACCGTTGAATTTTCGTGCGACAACTGACAAGAAAGATGCATATCGCAATGCTGACTATGTCATTATCGCCACCCCGACTGACTACGATCCGAAAACCAACTACTTTAATACCTCAACGGTTGAAGCCGTTATTCGTGATGTCACTGAGATTAACCCCAACGCCGTCATGATTATCAAATCGACCATTCCGGTCGGCTTCACCCGTGATATCAAAGAGCGTCTGGGTATCGACAATGTCATCTTCTCTCCGGAGTTTCTGCGTGAAGGCCGTGCGCTGTATGACAACCTTCATCCTTCTCGTATCGTCATCGGTGAACTTTCGGAGCGGGCAGAGCGTTTTGCCAATCTGCTGAAAGAAGGTGCTATCAAGCAGGATATCCCGACGCTGTTTACCGATTCGACCGAAGCGGAGGCGATCAAGCTGTTTGCTAATACCTACCTTGCTCTGCGTGTCGCTTATTTTAATGAGCTGGATAGCTATGCAGAGAGCCAGGGTCTCAATAGCAAGCAGATTATTGAAGGTGTATGTCTGGACCCGCGGATCGGTAATCACTATAACAACCCTTCATTTGGTTACGGTGGATACTGCCTGCCGAAAGATACTAAACAGTTGCTGGCGAACTACGAATCGGTGCCAAACAATATCATTGGCGCTATTGTGGATGCTAACCGTACCCGCAAAGACTTTATTGCTGACTCTATCCTTGCGCGTAAACCGAAAGCGGTTGGGGTTTATCGCCTGATCATGAAGAGCGGCTCAGATAACTTCCGCGCCTCTTCGATTCAAGGGATTATGAAGCGCATTAAAGCCAAAGGTATCCCGGTTATTATTTACGAGCCGGTGATGCAAGAGGATGAGTTCTTTAATTCCCGTGTCGTTCGTGATCTGGATGTATTCAAACAAGAATCCGATGTTATTATTTCTAACCGTATGGCGGAAGAACTTTCTGATGTTGCGGATAAGGTTTATACCCGTGATTTGTTTGGTAATGATTAACTACGTTATCTTAGGTTTGTTTAACGAATGACAAGAAGTTATTCGTTAAAAATATATTATTAATTGGCCACGCATTTTAAATGCACTATAAATTGCTGGAAGTGTATTGGCCAAAAAATTTATTTCAAAGGTGAAATATGAAATTTTTAGTCACTGGCGCCGCAGGATTCATCGGCTTTCATACCAGTCAGCGCCTTCTGGAGGCGGGTTACGAGGTTGTTGGCATCGACAACATGAACGATTACTACGATGTCAATCTCAAGCAGTCTCGCCTGGATTTACTGCAATCCCCTCTGTTCAGCTTCCACAAAATCGATCTTGCCGATCGGGAAGGCATGGCTGAGCTTTTCGCAAGCGAGAAATTCGACCGCGTGATCCACCTGGCTGCGCAGGCCGGCGTGCGCTACTCGCTGGAAAATCCGCATGCCTATGCCGATGCCAACCTGATCGGTTACCTGAACATTCTGGAAGGTTGCCGGCATAACAGGGTACAGCACCTGCTGTATGCCTCTTCCAGTTCGGTGTATGGCCTGAACCGCAAAATGCCTTTATCAACTGACGATTCGGTCGACCATCCGGTCTCGCTGTATGCGGCAACCAAAAAAGCCAATGAACTGATGGCACATACCTATTCCCATCTCTATGGCATCCCGACCACCGGCTTACGCTTCTTCACCGTATATGGCCCGTGGGGACGCCCGGACATGGCGCTGTTCAAATTTACCAGGGCGATGCTGGAAGGTAAGAGTATCGATGTCTACAACTACGGTAAGATGAAGCGCGACTTCACCTACATCGATGACATCGTGGAAGCGATTATTCGCGTGCAGGATGTCATTCCGCAGCCGGATCCGGAGTGGAGCGTAGAGAATGGCTCGCCGGCCACCAGCTCGGCGCCCTACCGCGTTTATAATATCGGCAACAGTTCGCCGGTCGAGCTGATGGATTACATCACCGCTCTCGAAGAGGCTCTGGGAATGATCGCTGAGAAAAATATGATGCCGATCCAGCCGGGAGATGTGCTGGAAACCAGCGCAGACACGAAGCCGCTGTATGATCTGGTTGGCTTTAAACCGCAGACGTCGGTCAAGGATGGCGTGAAGAACTTTGTGGATTGGTATAGAAACTTCTATTCTTTATTCTAAATTGTATTAATTAATACTTCCTGAATGAGCTACATTATTTCATATAATAACTATCTATTGCTAAAAGGATTACGGTGATTTGTAATTAATGTTCTACATTTTGCCGTCAATTTCTTATGTTTATGTTTCTCTGGTTAGACGCACATGTTATGAGGTTTAGATGATACCTAAAGTGATTCATTATTGTTGGTTTGGTCGAAATGAAATGCCTGAGGAAATTAAAAAGTTTACTGATAATATAAAAAAACTTACCGAGCATGGTTATAAAGTAATAGAATGGAATGAGGACAACTATATTCCAACAGATACTGAGTTTTACAATGATGCGATTTTGAAAAAAAAATGGGCCCACGTATCAGACTATGCACGGTTAGACATTTTATACCAACATGGTGGTATTTATTTAGATACGGATATTGAAATTGTCAGGAATTTTGATGAGTTATTGAGATACAATTTCTTTTTAGGGTATATGTGGGATTGCAATTTGGGTACCGCTGTTATTGGTAGTGAAAAAGGCAATAAGATTATATATGATATAAGAGCGTTATATGTTGTTGGTAAGATTAATTTAAATTCACCAAATAATGATCTGGTCACTAAATATTTTATCAATGAAGTTGCCGATTTTAAACTTAATGGTCGTCATTCTATATTAAGTGGTGGTGTGTGTGTGATGGATAAATATAGTTTTGAACATCCTAGTTTTAATAAAAGAAAAAACTACACAATACACCATTTTAGTCAAACTTGGAAAGAAAATAGTGGGGTGAGAAGGAAGCTAAAAGAGGTTGTTATTAAGATAATGGGACTGTATCTTTATAGGAAATATTTGTGTGTAAAGTCATTCAATATCTCACCATTTAAAAGTATGTTTACAAAGGATTAGAATTTTATATTATCTCTGGTATAACCTTATTTTTTATTCAGGCAAGTGAAGTGGTGACTATTTTTTAGAATAGTGAATATATGGCACATTGATCATGGAGGATACCGGTACGATGTTGCCTTTACACCATTTCATTTTCCTATATGTTATTATAACAGGGTTTATAAATAGTTCTTTTTATATTTGTAGATACATATTTGATTGCGATACCAATCGTATTTCTATCTAAATTTCTTCTGATCGTGACTAGGCGATATCCCTATAATGTTCGTATATAAAAATTAATATATAAGGTTTTGTTACAGCAAGATCTTCTGAGATGCTGTGTGCATCATCTTTTTGTTTCGTTCCGCGGCTTTGTTGAATAAATCGAACTTTTGCTGAGTTGAAGGATCAGATCACGCATCTTCCCGACAACGCAGACCGTTCCGTGGCAAAGCAAAAGTTCAAAATCACCAA
>OHRJ01000253.1_pt1 | contig 19667 bp, 17 predicted proteins | sample 1578401 | NCBI WGS metagenome assembly OHRJ01 (sample SAMEA3879520, study PRJEB24766) | human gut metagenome | biome: human-associated habitat; feature: feces | place: USA | collected 1985/1987 | reverse complement strand
CCCGCTGCTGCTGGCCACCGGAGAGCTGGTGCGGATGGCGGTTGCCAAGGTGCCCCAGCCCCAGCTGATCCAGCACACGCTGCACCCGCTCTTTTATCTCCCCGGCGGCCACTTTACGCAGCTTCAGCGGATAGGCCACATTGTCGAACACCGTTTTGTGCGGCCACAGGGCATAGGACTGGAACACCAGGCCGAGGTTACGCTCTTCGGCCGGGATCTCGCTGCGCGGCGTGCCGTCGTACACCGTGCGGTTGCCGATGGCGATCCGTCCGCTCGTCGGTTTTTCCAGCCCGGCCACCGCCCGCAGCAGCGTGGTTTTCCCACTTCCCGAAGGCCCCAGCAGCGATACTACCTCCCCCCGGCCGAGCGTCATGGACACCCCCTTCAACACCGGGTTATCGCCATAGGTGAGATGCAGATTTTCTACCGATAACTCAATCATGTAATTTCACTCCAAAGCGCAGGGCGATACCCAGGCCAATCACCACCAGCAGAATATTGATAAAGGAGAGCGCCGCGACGATATCGATGGCCCCCGCCGCCCACAGCGACACCAGCATCGAGCCGATGGTTTCGGTACCCGGCGACAGCAGATAGACGCCGGTGGAATACTCGCGCTCAAAGATCAGGAACATCAGCAGCCAGGAGCCAATCAGCCCATAGCGCGACAGCGGAACGGTCACGTGGCGGGTGATCTGCCCCCGCGAGGCGCCGGTGCTACGCGCCGCCTCCTCCAGCTCCGGGCCCACCTGCAGCAGCGTCGAGGAGATGAGCCGCAGGCCGTAGGCCATCCACACCACGGTGTAGGCCAGCCAGACGCTGAAGATGGTGTTGCGCAGGGCGCGCAGCTGCACGATAAGGTGCTCCCGCAGCCAGTCGGCCACCGGCAGCGCCGAGAGCCAGCCGTGCTTCAGCGACTGATCGAGCCACATCGGTACAAACAGGAATACCCACAGGAAGGCCAGGCCGGCCAGCAGCCCCGGTACCGCGCGCGGGACCAGCACGCTGTAGTCGAGAAAGCGGGTGACGTTGTCCGCTTTGCGGTGCATGGCGATGCCGACAAACAGATAGCAGATCACCGCCAGCGCGCCGCCGATGATGCCGATAGCCATCGAGTTGACGATCGCCCGCAGCAGGTTGGGCTGCTGCCAGATATTGTGGAACGTCGCCAGCGACAGCTCATCCCATAGCGACACGCCGACGCCCCAGTTGGAGATAAAAGCGCGCAGCGCCACGCCGAGCAGCGGTACGCCGATGGTCACCGTCAGCCAGGCCACCACCACCGCCCCGGCCACCCAGCGCCATTTGCCCAGCGGCAGCGCCCGCGCCTGGGACGCCTTGCCCTTCATGGTGACAAAGCGGTTGGCGGTGCGCATCAGCCGCCGCTGGAGCATCACCAGCGGGATGGTGATGCAGATCAGCACCACCGCCACCGCCGCCATCAGATGGTAGGAGGGGGTGCCGAGCTTGTTAGTCAGCTTGTAGAGATAGGTCGCCAGCACCATGTTGCCCTCGGGGTCGCCCAGCACCAGCATCAGACCGAAGACTTCCAGACCGAGGAAAAAGAGCAACACGCAGGCGTAAAGAATGGATGGCCGCACCATCGGCAGACTCACCGAGGCGGCGTGGCGCCGACGGTGCGCGCCGCCTCTTCCACGTCGGAGCCGACGCTGCGCAGCGCCGAAGAGATATAGAGATAGGCATGCGGAACGTGAGTTAAGCCGGCGATGACCACAATGCTGAACATCGAGTAGATATTCCACGGCACAAAGCCGATCAGCTGCTGCGCCCACTGGGAAAAGAAGCCTACCGGCCCGGCGGCCACCACGTAGCCAAAGCCCAGCACCATCGGCGAGACGAAGATCGGCACCAGGATCAGCGGCTCAATGATCCGCCGGCCGGGTAAATCGGTGCGCACCATCAGAAACGCCAAAATACCGCCCAGCGGAATGGCGATAATCACCAGGCCAAAGGCCAGAATAAAACCTGACCTTAATGCCAGATAAAAATCCGGGTCGGTAAAAATAAAGGCGAAGGCTTCCAGACTCCACGATTTGGAGCGGGAAAAGAACGGTGCCGAAAGAAAACTCTGCACCACAATAAATAACAGTGGGACATAAATCACCAGCGCCGTGATGCACACCACCACGCCGCGCGGCAGCCCCTGCCACTTTCTGCGTAATACGTTCATGGTTCATCCCTTCGGTCAGGTGAATAAACCCGCCGGGTGTGAATAGGGGCATCGGCGATGCCCCAGGGGAGGATTATTTCGCGGCGGCGCTGCGCCATTGTTTAATAAACTGCAGACGTTTTTGCGGCTGTAAATAATCGAGCAGCGTTTCGTTGACCGGGATCGGTTTTAACGCTTTGCCCAGCAGCGCGGTCATGCCGTCGATATCATTTTTACCTGCAATATCGCGACGAATAGAGGGAATATCCGCCTGGCTGGCGAGGATCTGCTGGCCTTTTTCCGACAGGACATAATCCAGCCACAATTTCGCCGCATTGGGATGTTCGCTCTCCTGGCTAATAAACGAGACGCGGGAGAGCACCAGCACGTAATCTTTCGGATAGGCAATACCTAAAGAGGGATCGTTTTTCGCCCGCGCTTCGGCATAAGAGCCCAGAATGTTATAGCCGATCAGGTTTTCGCCGGAGGAGACGCGCTCCATCATTGTGCCGGTGGAAGACTGCACCGTCAGGCCGCCTTTGGCGATATTCGCCAGGTCGGCAAAATAGTTCGCGTCGGCCTGGCTGTCCTGTACCGCCAGCATAAAGCCGAGGCCCGATTTTTCGATATCGTAGGTGGTGACTTTGCCTTTAAATTTATCGGCCTGGCTGGCGATAAGTTTTGCCAGCGCGGTATGCGAATCCGGAACCTCATTCTGCGGGATCAGCCGTTTGTTATAGATAAACACCACCGGCTCATAGGTAGTGCCATAGGTTTTTTGCTGCCAGACCGCCCAGTCGGGTAATTGCTTCACCTCCGGCGAGGCATATTGTTCGGCGTATTCGGTGGCTAATTTCAGCGCGGTATCCATCGATGAGCTCCACACCACATCCCCGCTGCCGACCCCGGCGGCCTGTTCGCTGATATAGCGGTTATACAGCTCGGTACTGTTCATGTCGTTATATTCGACTTTGACGCCCGGATATTGCGCTTCAAATCCCTTAATTAACGGCCCGGCCGCTTTGGTATCGGTCGTGGAATAGACCACCACCTTGCCCTCTTTTACGGCGGCATCAACCGTTTTTTGATAATCCGCGGGATAGCCCGCAGGCACCTCCGCCCAGGCGGCACAGGCGAAAACGGCCGTCAGTGAAACCACTAAACCACTTATTTTCTTATACATGATACCAACCTTTAATCATCAATTAATAAACACAAATTTAACATATAGTGGTATCAGCTCCCCTTGCAACGACGGGGATGGCTTTTTTCTGGCTTTTGTGACACTGGCAGAATTTAAAAATGTGGTGTTTATGGCGTTAATTAAAACGCGATCCCGGCCCGGTTTTTTATCGTCTGTCGTATGCGCAGGCGCTGGCGCAGCGGCATGTCGCCGGGAGACGCCGCCCTTGACCTTCTGCGCCGGGCGGCGCAGCATGAAACGGCAAACATAACAAAATAACAACAGACTACAGGAGAGAATCAGTGCCTACAGGACACCGCTTTCTGGCGACGGATCTGCATCAGTTTGTCGTCTCACTGTTTACCCATCTCGGCAGTACCCCAGGGGAAGCCACCCTCGTCGCGGACCATCTGATCGCCGCCAATCTTGCCGGGCATGACTCCCACGGCGTTGGGATGATCCCCAGCTACGTCAAATCCCACGCCGGTGGTTTTCTGCAGCTCAACCGCCACGCCACGGTGACCAAAGACGCCGGCGCCGTGGTCACCCTCGACGGCAACGCCGGCTTCGGCCAGGTGGTCGCCCACGAGGCGATGCAGTTAGGCATTGAAAAGGCGAAGCAGCACGGTATGGCGGCTATCGCCCTGCGCAACGCGCATCACGTCGGACGCATCGGCTACTGGGCCGAACAGTGCGCCGCCGCCGGGCTGATCTCCATTCACTTCGTCAGCGTCATCGGCGACCCGATGGTCGCCCCGTTCCGCGGGAAGGACAGCCGCTTCGGCACCAACCCGCTGTGCGTGGTGTTTCCCCGCGCGGGCCATCCGCCGCTGCTGCTGGACTACGCCACCAGCGCCATCGCCTTTGGTAAAACCCGCGTCGCCTGGCATAAAGGCGAAGCCGTGGCCCCCGGCTGCCTGATTGACGCCGAGGGTCGACCCACCACCGACCCGGCGGTGATGCAGACCTCGCCGCTGGGCGCCCTGCTCACCTTCGCCCAGCACAAAGGCTATGCCCTGGCGACGCTGTGCGAAGTGCTCGGCGGCGCGCTCTCCGGCGGGCAAACCACCCATCAGGAGAGCCTGCAGACCAGCGTCGACGCCATCTTTAACTGCATGACCACGGTGATCCTGCGCCCGGACGCGTTCGATGCCCCGGACAGCCAGGCGCAGACGGAGGCCTTTATCGCATGGTGTAAGCAGTCGCCGCACGATGCCGATGTCCCGGTGCTGGCGCCCGGCGAATGGGAGGCCGCCAACCGCGAAGCGCGGCTGGCGCAGGGGATCCCGCTGGATGCCGGCAGCTGGCAGGCTATCTGCGCCGCCGCGCGCGACGTCGGCCTGAGCGAATCGCACTTCGACCGCTGCCGCCCTCTCGCCTAGCCGCGTTTTACTCCCGCAGAGCGTCTGACGTCGGCGCTCTGCGTCATCGTCATTAGTGACGAGGTCATGCTCCCGTCATCAATCTCTTTTCATTTTTCGATACAGATCAAGAGTTTAAGTTCTGGCACAAGACCTGCATAGCGCAACAGGCCTGCGTCTGCATCACCACCAGGCGATACCGCGATCGTTGCCCGTCGGGCCCGGCGCGACAGCGATCCTCAGTTCACTGTTAACAGGTCTGTTACTGATGAAAAAAATCACGAGCGTGTGCCCCTACTGCGGGGCGGGTTGCAAACTTAAACTGGTTGTCGACAACAATAAAATCATTCGCGCGGAGGCCGCCGACGGCGTCACCAACCAGAACCAGCTGTGCCTGAAAGGCTACTACGGCTGGGATTTTCTTAACGATACGCAGCTCCTGACGCCCCGTCTTAAACAACCGATGATCCGCTACCAGAAAGGCGGCGCCTTCACGCCGGTCAGCTGGCAGGAGGCGATTCGCTATACCGCCAGCAAGCTCAGGGAGATCAAAGAGAAGCATGGCCCGCGCGCCATCATGACCACCGGCTCCTCGCGCGGCACCGGCAACGAAACCAACTATGTGATGCAAAAGTTCGCCCGCGCGGTGCTGAACACCAATAACGTCGACTGCTGCGCCCGCGTCTGCCACGGCCCCTCCGTCGCCGGGCTACAGCAGGCGCTGGGCAACGGGGCGATGAGCAACTCGATTAGCGACATCGAAAACTCGAAGTGCCTGCTGGTTTTTGGCTACAACTGCGCCGACTCCCATCCCATCGTCGCCCGCCGGGTAATCAAGGCCCGGGACAACGGCGCCAAAATCATCGTCTGCGATCCGCGGCGCATTGAAACCGCGCGCATTGCCGATCGTCATCTGCAGCTCAACAACGGCAGCAACATGGCGCTGGTAAATGCCTTCGGCTATGTGCTGCTGGAGGAGGAGCTGTACAACAAAACCTATGTCGAACGCTATACCGAAGGGCTGGATGCTTACCGCGAGGCGGTGAAGGATTACGCCCCGGAAGCGGTGGAAGGGATTGTCGGGGTCAGCGCGCGGGAAATCCGGGAGGCGATGCGCATGTTCGCCGCCGCCCCATCCGCCACCATTATGTGGGGCATGGGGGTCACCCAGTTTGGCCAGGCGGTGGACGTGGTGCGCGGCCTGGCAAGCCTGGCGCTGCTCACCGGCAACCTGGGACGGCCCAACGTCGGCGTGGGGCCGGTCCGCGGGCAAAACAACGTACAGGGCGCCTGCGATATGGGCGTGCTGCCGAACCTGTTCCCCGGCTATCAGGAGGTCACCGACCCCGCCGTGCGGGCGAAATTCGCCGCCGCCTGGGGCATCGACCCGGCGCTGATGGACGACCAGGTCGGCACCCGCATCACCGAGGTGCCGCATAAAGCGCTGACCGGCGAGATCAAAGCCTATTACATCATGGGCGAAGATCCGCTGCAGACCGAAGCCGACCTCGGCCTGGTGCGCAAAGGCATCGAGGCGCTGGACTTCGTGGTCGTGCAGGACATCTTCATGACCAAAACAGCGGAAATGGCCGATGTCCTGCTGCCGGCCACCTCCTGGGGCGAGCACGGCGGCGTCTTCACCTGCGCCGACCGCGGGTTCCAGCGGTTTGAACAGGCGATCCCTCCGGCGGGAAATGTGAAGCGCGACTGGGAGATCATTAGCCTGCTGGCCAGCGAATTGGGCTATCCGATGCACTATGAGAACAACCAGCAAATCTGGGACGAGATGCGCGAGCTCTGCCCGCTGTTCTACGGCGTGACCTGGGAGAAAATGGGCGATATGGGCCATGTCCAGTGGCCGTGCCCGACCCTCGATCATCCCGGCACGCCGTGGCTGTATAAAGACAACCGCTTCGACACCCCCTCGGGTAAAGGGCAGCTGTTCGCCACCGCCTGGCGCGCGCCGGCGGAGCGCCCGGATGACGAGTGGCCGCTGGTGCTCTGCACCGTGCGGGAAGTCGGGCATTATTCCTGCCGCTCGATGACCGGCAACTGCGCCGCGCTGCAGTCGCTGGCCGACGAGCCGGGACGGGTGCAGATGAATCCCGCGGATGCGCAACGACTGGGGATCGCCGACAAACAGCTGGTGTGGGTCAGCTCCCGGCGCGGGAAGGTGATCTCCCGCGCCGACCTCAGCGATCGCATCAATCCGGGGGCGGTCTATATGACCTATCAGTGGTGGGTGGGCGCCTGCAATGAGCTGACCCAGGATAACCTCGATCCGATCTCCAAAACGCCGGAAACCAAATACTGTGCGGTGAAAGTGGAAGCGATTGCCGACCAGCAATGGGCGGAGCGCTATGCCTGGACGGCCTACAGCGACATGAAAGCGCGACTGAAAGCCGCTGCCGACGTCTGACCTCAGGGAGCGCAGCGCGCTCCCTCTGCCGCTGCCGGTGGGTTACGCCGCCGGCAGCTGTTTCTCCACCAGCCCCACCCACATGGCGACGCCGGGGCCGATCAGCGCATCGTTAAAGTCATAGCTGGCGTTATGCAGCGGCTTCGACGGGGTTTCGCCGTCGGTGCCTATCCAGAAATAGGCCCCCGGACAGGCCTCCAGCATGCAGGCAAAATCTTCGGAGGCCATCGACGGCGCCTGATTCCAGCGCACCGCTTGCGCGCCGAGAGTGGCGGCAGCCACCTCGCGCACCTGCTGCGCCTGCAGCGCATGGTTTTTGGTCACCGGATAACCCGGGAACCAGCTAATCTCGCCCTGCACATCGGACACCTGCGGCTGGGTCGCCACATAGCTTTCGATAAGCTCCCGCACGCGGGCGCGAACGCGATTGCTCAGGCAGCGGAAGGTACCGCGCAGCACCACGGTGTCCGGCAGGACGTTGATCGCCTCGCCGCCGTTTATCTGGGTGATGCTGACCACCGCGGAATCCTGCGGCGACAAGCGGCGGGAAGGAATGGTCTGCAGCGCCATTATCAGCTGCGCCGCCGCGACGATCGGATCGGCCCCGCTCTCCGGCATCGCCGCATGACAGCTCTTTCCGCGCAGGGTGATCTCGAAGGCGTCCAGCGAGGCCATCATCGCGCCATCGCTGAGCGCCACTTCGCCAAGAGGGATCCCCGGCCAGTTATGCAGCGCGTAGATGGCGTCCATCGGGAAGCGCTCAAACAACCCCTCCTCCACCATTTTGCGCGCGCCGCCGAGGTTCTCTTCCGCCGGCTGAAAGACAAAGTGGACGGTGCCGCTGAAATGGCGGGTCTGCGCCAGATGGGCGGCGGCCGCCAGCAGCATCGCGGTATGGCCATCGTGGCCGCAGGCGTGCATCACCCCGGCGCGGCGTGAACGGTAGCTGACGCTCCCCAGCTCGGTGATCGGCAGGGCGTCCATATCGGCGCGCAGGCCGATAACCGGCCCGGGGCCGTTCTCCAGCGTCGCCACGACGCCGGTGCCGGCCAGCCCGCGATGCACCTGCAGCCCAAACGAGGCCAGCAGCTCCGCAACGCGGCGCGAGGTCTCCTGCTCCTGATATCCGAGCTCAGGCGCGGCGTGAAATTCACGTCGCCAGCCAACGGCTTCGGCGATCAGTGACGGCGATACGGCCATGTATTACTCCTTTCCTGCATAGCGTAATGCTGAATAATCGGTCATGCGTCGCGTTTTTCCCCGTCGCTCACCGGCGTCGGGGCGCTGCCGCTCCCTCCGTTATATCCTGTCGTTACCACGCTGACAACGTCACGAAATGCGGCGGCGGCGCGGCGTACAGCCCACCTGCTGCCCTGCGGCCCTTTTTTGGTAGTGATTTCAACGGTGACAACGGCCAGTCGATTAATTATTATGCAACTCAGGACGGCAATTTGCCGAAGGATCCACTACTGACCTCTCCGTCATCGGAAATAAAATGTTTAACCCAGACCAGAATCGTCTTGCCCCCACGCTGGCGATGATCATGGCCGCGTCGCTTGTGGGATTTATCACCGGCTATACGGTGCCGTTAATCAGTCTTGAGCTGGCGCAGCAGCAGATCGCGCCGCTGTACGTCGGCCTGCTGGCCGCCCTGCCGCCCGCCGGCATGATGATCTCCTCTTTCCTCTCTCCTGCGCTGTGCCGGCGCGTTGAAATGGGCGTGCTGCTGAGCGGCAGTCTGATCCTGCTGGCGCTGGCGACCATCGCCTCATGCATGACTACCGATATGACGCTGCTTTTGCTGCCGCGCCTGCTGACCGGCCTGGCCTCCGGGGTCATTATCGTACTCGGCGAAAGCTGGATCACCGGCGGCGCGGCGGGCAGCCAGCGCGCTACCCTCACCGGTCTCTACGCCTCGGCCTTTACCGGCTGCCAGCTGGCCGGGCCGCTGCTGATCTCCGTCGGCCCCGCCTGGCAGACATCAGCGCTGATAGCGATTGTCGCGGTCACCGCCGTCTGCCTGCTGATGCTGCGCCATCTGCCCACCGGCACTCGTGAAAGCCTCGGGGAGCGCGCCAGCTGGCGCAGCCTCGGCGCCTTTCTGCCAGTACTGGCCTCCGGGGTCTTCTGCTTCGCCTTCTTTGACGCCAGCATCCTCGCCCTGCTGCCGCTGTACGGCATGGACAAAGGGCTGAATGAAGGGCTGGCGGTGCTGCTGGTCACCGTGGTGCTGACCGGAGATGCGATGTTCCAGACCCCGCTCGGCTGGCTGGCCGACCGGGTCGGGATTCGCCGCGTGCATCTGAGCTGCGCGGTGGTTTTCAGCCTGTCGCTGCTGGCCCTGCCGCTGATGCTCGGCTCGCGCATTCAGCTGATGGCCATTTGTCTGCTGCTGGGCGCCGCGGCGGGCGCACTTTATACCCTGTCGCTGGTGCGGGCGGGGAAAACCTTCAATGGGCAGAAGCTGATTATGATTAACGCCCTGTTCGGCTTTTTCTGGTCCGCCGGCAGCGTTGCCGGGCCGGTAGTCAGCGGCATGCTGATCGGCATCACTGGTTACGATGGCCTGATCGTCACCCTGGTGGCCAGCGGCGTGCTGTTCCTGTTGATTCAGTGTCTGTGCAAAAACGAGAAAACCCTGCTTGCCAGTGAGCAGGAAGATGACATGGACGAGGCGACGGAGTCCGCACGGTAGTCCTCACGGGCTGGCCTGGCGCCAGCCCTTTTTTATGGCCCTCACCGGAGGGTATCCTGTTCTTGCTGACTCACTGCTGTTAACCATTGCCGGCCCCCCAGCCGAAAGGAAATCCCATGGAAAGTAATACCTTACATCGTGGCAGATTGATCGATCATATTCTGCTGGTTGTCGAAGACTTTGAGGCAAGCAAAAACTTCTATACCGCCGTACTGTCGGCGCTGGAGATCCCGGTTATCACCACCGCCAATGAATACTTGCTGGCCGACGAACTGGTGGTGGCCTCACGCCGCAGCCCGGAGGCTGCCGGGAAACTGACTGGGCGCCACCACCTGGCATTCCAGGCCAGAGATCGTGACATGGTGGACGCTTTTTACCATGCGGCGCTGACCCATGGCGGACGTGATAACGGCGCGCCTGGCGAACGACACTATCATCCTGGTTACTATGCCGCTTTTGTGCTGGATCCGCAGGGGAATAATATTGAGGCGGTGTACCATGGCAAGGCTGAGCGCAGCGCCGGGTCTGTTGCGATCAGCTTCACGCAGTAAGCGGGCGAAAGTCACATTTCCTTACCTGTGCAATTCCCATAACAAATGTGGGTGTTATCATTTCCTTAATGAATAATTCATACCCATAGCTGAGGCGTCGATGCTGGAAAACCTAATCATCTGATAATCAGACTTCCGACCATCACTGGCCGGACTGATTATCACTGCGCTGAAATCGAATGCGGACACTGGCGAGTGTTCGCCTATTTTGCCCATGATGATGACACAGGTTTCCCGGTATGAATGTTTCCCCTCAGGAGCAAGCGACTTTATTCATTCTCGTCCCCTGCGGACAAACGCTCCACATCCACGCGATGGCAGCGAGACCCCTCCCTCGCATAAGAAACGTCACCCCCAGCCAGTTAACCCGGTGCGTTATCCCTCTGCCATGCTCGATCACTCCCTCTGCATGCCGTTGTGTTGCCTTACCCAATGACAGTCGCCAGGCGAATTTTATCTTTCGGTTTGTCATTCCGCGGCCAGCCTGTGACGACAGCCGCAAGGGATCCACATCAACCAGGCCCCGATACCAGGGAAACCGTCACCGACCAGGGAGTCTTCGCGTATGAAATTAGCGTTGGGACCGTACATCCGTTTTAGCAGAATCTTGTTATTTCCGCTGGCGATGGTTATCTATGATTTTTCTGCTTATCTGACTACCGATCTCATTCAGCCGGGTATTATCCACATCATCCGGGAATTTGAGGCTGATGTTGCGTTAGCCCCGGCCTCTGTCAGCCTCTATTTAGCCGGGGGGCTGGCATTACAGTGGCTGCTGGGGCCGCTCTCCGACCGCATTGGTCGCCGCCCCGTACTACTGACCGGAGCCATCATCTTTGCTTTGGCCTGCTTCAGCATGATCTTTGTCACGTCGATTGATCAATATCTTATCGCCCGTTTTATCCAGGGAACCAGTATCTGCTTCATTTCGACAGTCGGTTATGTCTCCATCCAGGAGGCTTTTGATGAAAAAGAGTCTATCCGCATTATGGCGGCGCTGACATCCATCGTTTTGCTGGCGCCGGTAATCGGGCCCCTGGCGGGCGCTGGCCTGATGAATTTCCTGCACTGGAAGTTATTGTTTGCGATCATCGGCGCCATGAGCTTGCTGGCCTGGGCGTTACTGATTTTTAACATGCCAGAAACGGTCACCTCTCAGGGCCGGGGGTTTCGTCCGGGAGAGGTATTTTCCGAGTTTGTCCGCGCCTTTAAACAGCCGGTGGTGCTCACGGGCGCGCTGGCGTTGTCATTCAGTAACCTGCCGATAATCACCTGGGTAGCACTCTCTCCGGTGATCCTGATCGATGACGGCGGGATGTCGCGCGGCGCCTATGCCTGGACCCAGGTGCCTGTCTTTGGCGGCGTTATTATTGCCAGCATCATCGTGGCCCGTTTTATCAAGGATCCGACCTCTCCCCGCTTTATCTGGCGCACTATCCCGATACAGCTGACCGGGTTGTTGGTATTACTGGCGGGAAATATTGCATGGCCCCATACCTGGTGGTGGTCCGTTTCAGGAACAAGTCTCTATGCCCTCGGAACAGGCCTGTTGTTCCCCGTATTATTCCGTTTTGCGCTTTTTTCCCACTCCCTGCCGAAAGGGACGGTTTCAGCCACCATCAACATTGTGGCGCTCAGTTTTATGGCGGCCTCGGTGGAAGTAGCGCGCTGGGTTTACTTCCAGGCTGGCGGCAGAATAGCCTTTCACTGCCTGGCGCTGATAGCGGGAATCGTCGTCATCATGCTGGTCTCGCGCTTGTTAAAACTCCGTCAACAACATCTCCTTCAGCCAGCCTGAAGGTTTAGGCCTTTTTACCCGCAACAGGAGAACACTATGTTTTCATACATTATGCTGGGAACGAACGATCTGCCACGCGCCATCAAGTTCTATGACCCGTTAATGGCGCTGCTGGGACACGTTAAAGCCGGCCGTAACGAACAGGGGGCGTCCTGGGGCACCTTCAACGGCAATCACACCTGCGGGCTGTGCGTGGGCGTTCCTTTTGACCAACAGCCTGCCGGGGTGGGTAATGGAACGATGGTGGCGCTTAACGCCCGCTCCGTCGCACATATTGCGGAACTGCATGCCCTCGCCCTGCAACTCGGCGGACGTGACGAAGGCGGTCCCGGTCACCGGCCGCAGTATGGCGACGGTTTTCACAGCGCCTACGTCCGCGATCCCGACGGCAATAAGCTGGCGTTTGTTTACTATGCGTCTGCAGATTGAATGGCTGCAGCGGAGGTGGCTTTTGCAGGCGGAGATAAGGGAGTCAGGACGGCCAACTTCGCCGTCCTTATTCACCGAGGAATAAAAAAGCCAGCAGCTCAAGCGCTGCGGCTTATCTTCCCGGCAAGTTATCTACCGCAAAGTGATAACGTAATCCGGCGTCGCGCATACAGCGTTTCCGCCGCCAGCTGAAAATCATATTCCATCGCCTTCAGCTTTTTCGTCTTAAGCTGTTTTAGTGGAATACCCTCGATATGCCCTGTCGCGACCAACCACCGGATTTCAGCCGTACTCAGCTTGAGCTGTTTTTTCAGTATTGATAGCAGGCTGATGCGAAATGGCTGACTGACTCTGACGCGCACCGTTATCCGCTGACATGCCATCAACGTAACCGACCATTGCTCGTGAATACGAAAATCAGGTTGCTCCGACGGCTCGGCGCGGTTGCGCTTCAGCGTCGCGAGGTCTGCGGCATAATAGTGAACCATAGCTGCATCGTTCTGCAGCAGGCGCTGAAGCAGTTCGCGGTTTATCTTGCTGACGTGCAGCCTGGAAAACAGGGCGATATTCCAGGTGTAATCGCAGTGCGTGCATTTATAGATGCTCCAGATATCCAGCAGCTTCTTTTGCGAATTCACCCGGATGGCGCCGGAAGGCGCAAAGTCGCGTTTTACATTGCAGGCGGGGCAGCGTTTGGCAATGTGCTGATACCCCACGGGCGTGACCGTCCATGTAACTATCATAACGTACCTTTTTTAACCCATACGAAACCGAGTCCGTGATTAACGGACCATGATTTTTGGCGTATGAAAAATAGTTAATCGCTATTTTTCAGTGGGTTAAAAAAAGATTTCCAACGTTATTTTCCTGGAGAAGTCCTAATCGACACCCTGAGATTAACAAAGGGGTTATCGCGGGATATATGAGCCCAGTCAATGTTTGCGCGGATGATTAAAAGCTTCGTCAATACACCCGGAATGCTCAGCGGGCTGGCATCGCGCCAGCCCGCCCGGTTTACAGCACCTTGCTGAGGAACGCGGCGGTGCGTGGGTTGCTCGGCGCGCTAAAGATCTGCCCCGGCTTGCCCTCTTCCTGAATGACGCCCTGGTCGATGAAGATCACCCGGTCGGCCACTTCGCGGGCAAAGCCCATTTCGTGGGTCACGATCACCATGGTCATCCCCTCGCTGGCGAGGTTTTTCATCACCTCCAGCACGTCGCCCACCAGCTCCGGATCCAGCGCCGAAGTAGGCTCATCGAACAGCATTATCGACGGCTTCATCGCCAGCGCGCGGGCGATGGCCACCCGCTGCTGCTGGCCGCCGGACAGGCTCGAGGGCCAGGCGTCGCGCTTATCGCTTAAGCCCACCTTCGCCAGCAAGGCTTCCGCCAGGTCGACCGCCTGCTGGCGCGGCATATTGCGCAGATTCATCGGCGCCATGATCAGGTTTTCCAGCACCGTCATGTGCGGGAACAGGTTAAAGCGCTGGAACACCATGCCGACGCTTTCGCGCATCTTGTTGAGGTCGGTGGTCCGGTCGTGGGCGGCAAAGCCGTTAACCACCACCTCGCCTTCGCTGACCGTCTCCAGGGCGTTCATGCAGCGCAGGAAGGTGCTTTTCCCCGAGCCAGACGGGCCGATGATGCACACCACTTCCTGCGGTTTAATATCGCAGCTGATGCCGCGCAGCACGTGGCTGTCGCCGAAGCGCTTATGTAAGTTATTAATGTGAATCACTTTTGCCAAACCTCTTTTCCAGACGGTTAACCAGCTGCGCCAGCAGGAAGGTGATCACCCAGTAGACCAGAGAGATGGTCAGGTAGGGTTCCCAGTAGGTGGCGTAGGCGCCGGAGACGGTGCGCGCGGCATAGGCCAGATCGGCCAGGCCAATCGCCGAGGCCAGCGACGAGTCTTTGACAATGGCGATGGCGTTATTGCCCAGCGGCGGCAGAATACGGCGAAACGCCTGTGGCAGGATCACCTTGCGCATGGTTTTCCACCACGGCATGCCCAGCGCGCGGGAGGCCTCCATCTGCCCTTTGTCGATCGACTGGATGCCGGCGCGGAAAATCTCCGACACATAGGCTCCGGCGTTAAGGGTGATCGCCACGATGCAGGAGAGGAACGCCCCGTAGCTGGCGCGCAGCTCGCGGGCAAAGTCGGCGCTCATCAGGCCGCTGGTCACCAGCAGGCCGTCGCGCGGGTTGATAAACAGCGGCACCAGCGCAAAGTGCACCACCATAATCTGCACGAACAGCGGCGTGCCGCGGAAGGCGCTGACGTAAAAGCGCACCGGAAACTGCACCAGGTAGCGGAGAATATATTTCCACGGCCCGTGCTCGGCCTTCGCCATCCGCCCGAGACCGAGAGTTAACCCCCACAGCGTCCCGAGGATCACGCAGATAATGGTACATTTAATCGTCATCAGGGCGCCGTCCACAAACAGCGGGCCGTACTCCTCGATGATCTCCCAACGGAATCCCGTCATAGTCCTTCCCTAAAAAATACGGCTATCGCCTGGGCGATAGCCGTGGTCACTGAAAAAGGTGGATTATTGCGCTGGCAGCGTCGGCACGTTGTCGTCGAACCAGGTTTTATAGATTTTGGCGTAAGTCCCGTCAGCAACGATCTTTTGCAGCCCGGCGTTGATTTTGCCCAGCAGTTCGCTGTTGCCTTTCGCCACCGCAATACCGAAATACTGACGCTCAAATTTGGCATCCGGCACCAGCTTGAACTGCTTCTCCGGGTGCTGTTTGATGTAGTACTTCACCACCCCGACGTCGCCAACCGCGGCGCTGACGCCGTCCTCAAACAGCTCCTGGAGCATCAGCGGGGTATTGTCGAAGCGCTTGATCGCGGTGCTGTTTTTACCCAGCACCTCAGAAACCACGATATCGCCGGTGCTGGAGTTCACCACCCCGACCTTCTCGTTTTTCAGGGCCGCCAGCGAATCCACCTGCGAGTCCTGAGCGACGACGATAGACTGTTCAGCCGGGAAGTACGGCGCGGAGAAATCGACCATCTGTTTGCGTTTATCGGTGATGGTGATCCCGGAGATGATGATGTCGCGGTCGCCGGTGTTCAGCGTGGCGAAGATGCCTTCCCATGGGGTATTGACCAGCTTAACATCAAAGCCTTCGGCTTTGGCGATGGCTTTGATGATGTCGATGTCGAAACCTTCCAGCTGTTTCTGGCTGTTTTCAAATTCAAACGGCCGGTAGGTGCCGCCGGAGCCGACGGTATAGGTTTCCGCAGCCGCCTGTCCGGCAGCCGTCAGCGCGGCTATCATGCAACACGCTTTGAGCAAATTCTTGACCATGAGATTTCCTTTTTATGCATTTATTTTGCATAAAAATACACACACTCACTTTTATATGCAACCGGAAACCTTCCCGCTGGTGAATTATCTTCTCAATGGCCCCGTTTACCGCCGGATTTACCGATAGCCCGATGCAGATCGTTGATTCGTTTCAGGGATTTCACCGTTTTTTGTGGCGTGGTAGAGGCCACCGACAGGACAATCATCTCGAGACAGACCAGCACCGTACCGTGCAGCGGCATCCGGCTACTGTCCCCGCCGCGCGGGACGTCGATCACCACCTGCGCCTCCTGGCTGAAGCGCGAGTCCACCGCCTGGGTCAGCAGGATGGTCGGAATACCCAGCCGCTTCGCCTCGCGCAGGGTGGTCAACCCTTCGCGATGGGGGGATTTTTGCCCCATCATGATCAGCACATCGCCGCGCTGCAGGCCGATAAGCTGTTCGGCAAGGCTAAAGCCCGTGCGGTTCATCACGTACGCCGGCAGGCCAATACGGCTGAACAACCGGGCGGTGTATTCGGCGAGGATCCCCGAGGCGCCGATACCGAAGATCCCCACCTGGCGCGCGTCGCTGAGCAATGCCACCGCCTGAGCCACCGCCGCGCGGTTGTCGGCCCGCGACAGGACCTCGCACACCCGCTGATGGCCTTCAAGCACAAAATCAATACTGGAGTTGACGTCGCTGGAGAGCGCGGTAACCGTCGAGCGCATCTTTTCCGCCGAGGTGACCGAGGTGCCGAACCAGCGCTCCATGGTCTGCTTAAGCTCGCGCAGCCCGGCGAAGCCCAGCGCCTGGATGGCGCGCACCACCGTGGCGTCGGAGGTCTGGGTCGCGGTGGCGATCTCCATCGCCGTATGCTCCAGCACAACCTCGCGGTTGTCGTTGATATAGCTGACCACCGCCCGCAGCCGGGGGGAGAGCTGGTGCGCCCGGGCGCGATAGCGTTCGCCGAACAGATCGACTTTGCCCTTCTCTTTTTTTACCGCGCTTTTCATTTGGCCTCCGCCGGGATCGGCCTGCCGGCAATATGCGACTGCACCTGGGCCACCATCAGAGACAGCGCGGCGTAGGAGTTGGAGATCACCTCTTCCCGCGGCAGTAAAATATAGTGCCCGGTGCGGCAGGCGCGCAGAAAGTCGCACCAGCCGGGCATCACGCCTTCCATCGCCTGCAGCTCATCCTGCGGCTTACCGCCGGTATCCGACCGCCAGGTGGCGAAGACAAAATCAGCGTCCAGCTCCGGCAGCTGTTCCGCGCTGACGTCAATGCGCTGACCATCGGGGATCCGCTCAATCAGCGGCGGAAAGCGGAACCCGGCGTCGCGCAGCACCCGGCCCAGCGCATGATACGAATGATGCACCGTGACCTTGCCGTTGTTCGCCTGGATCACTGAGACGCTGTACTGCGGTGGGTTGACCATCGCTTTCAGCTGTTTAATTTGTTCCTGATAGCGGCGCTCGAGGATCGCCAGCCGCGGCTGGGTGCCGGTCAGCTGCGCCAGCTTGCGGTAAATCTCCGGGGCGCTGCCCTGCAGATGGTCGATGCTCACCGTCGGGGCAATCTTCTCCAGTTGCTCCACTGACACGTGGCGGCTGGGCTCGGTGATAATCAGATCCGGCTTTGCGGCGGCAACCGCTTCCAGATCGATATCGGCGGTGCCAATAAAGCGGATATCGCTGTTGTCGAAATCGACGCCGGTGAGCTGGGCGCTGGCGCGCAGATAGTGGCTGCCGTCCGGGCGCGTCCGGCCGTGGCTGGCGATCGGCGGCGTCCCGAGCTCAATCAGCGGAATGGTAATATCGAGATCGTGCATCGAAACAATGCGCTGCGGATGCAGCGGGACGGTGACGGTGCGGCCTAAATCATCGGTGAAAGTTTGAGTTTGTGGGGCGGCGGCGATGACGGCCCCCGTCAGCAACAGCAGCAATGAGACGAACCAACGCATACTACCTTCCTGGTTAAAGGGCATCACGGCGACGCCAGAGCAAGACAACGAAGAACGGGCAGCCCACCAGGGCAATGACAATCCCCGCCGGGATCTGCAGCGGGGCAAACGCCAGCCGGCCAAGGGTATCGGTCGCCAGCACCAGCAAGGCGCCAATCAGCGCGCTGCCGCACAGCAGCGATACCTGGCCGCCGCGCAGCACGAAACGCGCCATATGCGGCGCCATCAGGCCCACAAAACCCAGGCTGCCGACGCAGGAGACGCTGGCCGAGGTCAGCAGCACCGGTGCGAAAAAGCGCAGCACCGTCAGCTGCTGCAGACGTACGCCGAGGCCGATGGCGGTCCGGTCGCCCAGCAGCGCCACGTCCGCCGCCCGGGCGGTACAGAACAGGATGATGGCCCCGGGCAGCGCCCAGCAAAAAGCCACCGCCAGCAGCGGCCAGGTGGCGGCCTGCAGGCTGCCCGCCAGCCAGATCATCGCCGTCTGCACGTCGCGTACGTCGGCGGTGGTCATAAAGATGCCGACCGCGGCCGCCAGGCTCCAGGAGACGCCGATGCCAATTAAAATAAAGCGCGGCCGCGAACAGTCGCGGGCCAGCGTCAGGACCAGCAGGGCCACCGCTATGCCGCCGACCATCCCCGCCAGCGGTCGCCAGACCAGGCCTACCGCCGGGAAAAACAGCACCAGCGCCAGAACCACGATGCTGGCCCCCTCTTTGACGCCGATCAGCCCCGGGTCGGCCAGCCCGTTACGGGTGATGCTCTGCATCGCCGCGCCGGGCGGATATCAAACAGAATAAAGCGCGGCTGCTCGCCCATCTCCTGGGGCGCCAGCAGGGCTCGCGCCAGCGTCGACGCGGGCAGCGGATAGCTGCCGCGGCTAAGGCTGTACAGCCCCAGCGCCAGCAGCGTCAGCACTATGCTGGCGGCAATTTTTAACGCCGCAGGACGCAGCAGCAGATGACGGGAGGCGAAAGCCAGCGGCCGAAAACCGGCCCGGTGAACGGCGCGCGTCATTTAAAAAACCTCGCGGCGATAAAGATAAACAACGGCGCACCCACCAGGGCGGTCATCGCCCCGGTCGCCAGCTCCTGCGGCGCGACCAGCGTCCGGGCGGCGATATCCGCCAGCACCAGCGCCAGCGCTCCCACCGGCGCAGCCAGGGGCAGCGCCAGGCGGATGTCTTCCGTCACCAGACGGCGCACCACGTGCGGCACCACCAGCCCGACGAAGCCGATCGGCCCGGCCACCGCCACCGCCGCGCCGCAGAGCAGCGCAATCGCCAGCAGGCCCAGCAGCCTCGTCTGGACGAGATTAACGCCAAGGCCCAGCGCCACCTTATCCCCCAGCGCCAGCACATTAAGCCGTGGGGCAATGAGCAGCGCGACGCCAAGGCCGATCAGCGCCGGAACCAGCGCCGTCTGCAGCGTGCTCCAGTTCAGTCCGGCCAGGTCGCCGGCCAGCCAGGTGCGCATCGCCAGCAGCGTCTGTTCATCGAGAATTAATATCGCCGCCGTCACCGCCGACGCAAACCCTGACAGCGCCACTCCGCACAACGTGATGCGCAGCGGCGTCGCCCCGCCGCGCCCGGCAGAGGCCAGCGCCATCACGCCACCGAACAGCAGCCCCGCGCCGCAGGCGGCGGTCAGCGGGCGCCCGGCGGGGAAAGCGCCGAAGGACAGGCCCAGCGCCGAGGTCGCCACCACCGCCAGCGAGGCGCCGGCGTTAAGCCCGAGAATATGCGGCTCGCCAAGCGGGTTACGGATCACCGTCTGCAGCAGCAGCCCGGCGACGCCG